>Ga0209199_1000112_pt1 | contig 129589 bp, 111 predicted proteins | sample COGITO_mtgs_1105_7_FD_184805 | JGI IMG/M metagenome (GOLD analysis project Ga0209199, IMG submission 184805) | Pelagic marine microbial communities from North Sea - COGITO_mtgs_110523 (SPAdes) (version 2) | ecosystem: Environmental > Aquatic > Marine > Epipelagic ... | reverse complement strand
CACATGGGCAATATGCAGACCCTTAGGACCAAGCTCGGCATTGAGAGACTGACACAGCATACGGCGCGCTCCCATAGCTGCAGCATGGGCGTGCTGTCCGGCATTGCCGCGCACAGCTGCAGTGGCAGAGGTGACTATTATCGAGCCCTTACCACGCTCTACCATTAGCGGACAGACAACGGATGCGGTGCGAAATAGACTGAAGGTGGCTATATGCCAGCATCGCTCAAACGCTTTGTAGGAAGTGTCTTGCAAGTCGCGATCACCAATCTGCGCGCCCAGATTAAAAATAACCACTTCGATGGGGCCAATATCCTGTTCAACTGTTGCAATCAACTTTTCGATAACACCTTCGTTGACAACATTTAAAAGATAGCCACTGGCATCACCGCCCTGGGCCTGTATATCGGCAACCAATGAATTTAGGCCCTGTTGATCACTGCGGCGACACAACACCGAATGATAACCCTCAGCGGCAAATCGTTTGCCGACAGACCCACCAATACCTGCACCTGCGCCAATCACCAAACAAACTGGTTTCATTGTTCACTCCACTCACTCTATATAGCTGCTTAAGCGCTATTTAATGGTTACTGTATTGGCATCATAATCGGGTAAAAACTGATCTTTTTTACCCGGCAATAGACCCAGCACCTTAAATGCCATGCGCAGTAAAAATGGTTTTTTAATATGGTACAGCCGACCCATTTGCGTCGACATGGTTTGAATTTTTGCCGTGCGCGCCAGTCGGTTGCGCTGATACAGCTGCAAGCCCTGCTCCACATTGGACACTTGATCTAGGGCCCGTTGTAGGATTCGCCCGTCCTCAATGGCCATAGCTGCGCCTGAAGCCATAAAGGGTAAGGTCGCATGAGCGGCATCGCCCAGTAGGGTCATGCGCGCTGAACTCCAATGACTGAACGGCTTATGATTATGCAGTGCCCAGCGATAACACTGGTCTTTGTCGACAGCATCTATTACCGCTTGCACTGTTGGGTGCCAGCCGGCGAAGTCATTTTTTAATTCTTGCCAGGGCGCTTTCTGGGACCAAGACGCTTCTGCCCAATGATCACTCTCAACCACACCGACAAAATTGACTAGCTGCTGTTGGCGCAAATAGTAAATCACCATATGTTTATTGGGGCCAACAAAATTGCTCACGGCCCTATCCATAAAGTCTGCTGGCAATCTGTCTGCAGGTACCAGCCCACGCCAGGCAATATTACCGGTAAATACTGGTGCTCTGTGACCCAATAGTTGATCGCGAATCACCGACTTTACACCGTCTGCCGCAACTAGACAGTCGCCTTCAAACTGGCGGCCATCCTCAGTCTGCACAGTCACCTTATCGTCCTGTTCATTATAGCTGGTAACTGTGGTGTTAAACGCCACTGCGGACGGCGCACGGTCGTTAAAAGCGTTAGCGAGTATTTGATGCAGATCGGCGCGGTGTACATGCAAGTAAGGGGCGCCGTGGCGCTGAGCATAGTCTTGACCAAAAGGTAGGCTGTGAAGTACTGCGCCGGTTTTATGCTCACGGAAATCTGCCCGCAATGGATCCACCGCAATAGCCTCTATCTCAGATTTTAACTCCAAATAATCCAGCACTCGAAGTGCATTTGCTCCGCATTGAATACCGGCACCGACTTCGGTAAATTCGGGTGCCTGCTCAAGTAGCTGCACCTGATGACCTGTTTTTTGCAGGCACAGGGCAGCGGTAAGACCCCCGATTCCAGCGCCTGCAATAAGAATATTCATCTTTATAAATAGGCCATTAAGAAAGTGCTCCATCGACCCCTAGTGCCGTTATTTCCTGTTCTGAGAATCCCCATTGTGTCAGCACTTCTTGAGTATCAGCTCCCTCAGATGATGGCGACGACGGCGTGGCGCAGTCTGAACGGGCAAACCTTGGTGCTGGTGCTGGCTGGGTTAGGCCATCAATATCAATATAGGTGTTGCGCGCGGCATTGTGCGGGTGGGCTGGTGCTTCACGGTAATTGAGCACAGGGGCAAAACACAGATCCGTACCTTCCATAAGCTCGCACCATTGCGCCTGAGATTTGGTTTTAAATACCTCAATCAAACGCTCTTTCATCTGCGGCCATTGGCTCTTATCGTAGGAGTTAGCAAATGCTTCGGGATCCACACCCGTTTTCTCAACCAGCAGCGCATAGAACTGCGGCTCGATAGAGCCAATAGACACAAAACGGCCATCGCTGGTTTCGTAGACATCGTAAAAGGGGGCAGGACCATCGAGCATATTACTGCCCCGTTCAGGAATCCAGGCACCCAGTTTATCCATACTGTGAAACATCGACATCAGGCTGGCAGAGCCATCGGTAATAGCCGCATCGATGACATCACCTTTACCTGAGCGCTGGGCCTCATAGAGTGCAGCCAACATACCCATGACCAGATACATGCTGCCGCCGGCATAGTCGCCGACAAGATTGAGAGGCACTGTAGGTTTATCCGGGTTACCAATAGCGGCGAGGGATCCAGTCAGTGAAATATAGTTAATATCATGGCCGGCGGTTTTGGCCAGCGGCCCAGTTTGACCCCAGCCAGTGATGCGGCCGTAGACTAGGCGCGGATTGCGCGCATGGCACTGCTCGGGACCAAAGCCAAGGCGCTCGGCAACACCGGGACGGAAGCCTTCAAATAACATATCAGCGGACTCTACCAGGCGCAGCAATGTTTCGGCGCCGGCCGCGGTTTTAAGATTGAGGGCAATGGACTTTTTACCTCTGGAGTTACAGTCCATAGCCGCTGGCAGGGCAATCATGCCGCTACCTTTTGAGGAGCGTTCAACCACAATCACTTCAGCGCCCATATCTGCCAGCAACATTCCGGCAAAGGGTCCGGGGCCAATACCTTTAATCTCTATTATCTTTACACCAGCCAATGGGCCCATAGGTTTTATCCTTTTTTTAATACGTGCTAGTCAATGCTTTAATAATTGATTTAAATCTTCAACTCTATCAATATCCAGCGCCGCTTGGGGCAGCGCAATTTCAACCGCCGAAATAGGCGGATTATGCAATACCGCCTTGGCACCATTATCACCTGTCAGCGCCTGCAACTGGCTAAAAATACTGCGTGGAAAAATTGCCGGCACACCTCTTGAACCACAGTAAGTAGCACAGACAATATTATTACCGACAAAAGCCTCTGCCATCACCACAATGTGCTCTGCACTGATTTGCACCTGATCCGCTAACAAGACCAATACTGCATCAGCGTCGCGATCAATATATTTAACGCCGCAGGCGATTGAGCTACCCAACCCCTGCTGCCAATCTTGATTAACAATAATCTGCGCCCCTGAAACCTCGGGTTCAATCTGCCAATGGTTGGCACCTAACACCACTGAGACGCTGTGGGGAGACATTGCGCTGGCACTGTCTATACAGCGCTGAACTAATGTCTGCCCCTGTAATATAGCCAACTGCTTAGGCGAGCCAAATCGAGTTGAGGCCCCTGCGGCCATAATGAGTACGGCAATATTACTGGTCATAGAAATCGGCGATTGTCGGCAAAAACCGTCAGTGCCCCACTGAGGGATTCGCCATTGGCATGCTGCAGTACCCCGTGACATTCGGCGAGTATAGACAGGGCGATACCCTCGGGCAGTTCTGCACCCAAATCTAATCCGGCTGGGCCTGCGATAGGAATACGTAAATCAGTGGCGTCGAGTTGTGCTAATTCCAACACGTGCTGCTGTCTTGCCAATGGCCCCAGCAATGCTAAATAGGCTACTTGGGAAGTCTGTAACGCTTTGATGGCCAGCGCATCCATCTGCAGGTTATGGCACATTACCACCGCCGCGTCCCATTGCTGAAACCCAGGCTGGTCAATCATATCCTCGATCGGGCAATCTAAGATTGTATCGGCTGCCATGAAATATTCTCGGCGTGCATTGGCCGGCCTTGAGTCCCAGAGGGTCACTGCCCAGCCTAAGCCCTTGGCCATGCTGACCATGGGTCGTGCATCCACACCACCGCCAAGCACCAAAATATGTGGCTGCGGTTTGATATTAGTGACTAGCCAGCACTGTTTATCCCGCTGAACTAGCCGCGGCTGATCGCTGTAGCCAGAGGTATGCCAATGACTTTGGACGCCGCTATTTTCATCGACCAGCTGCCAGTACTGTCCCTGACCATGGTTTGCAAGATGATCGCGAATTTCACCTAGATTAAGATAATTTTGTGCCGCCTGAACCGGCTGCAAGAGAATATACACCGTACCGCCACAACCAATACCCAGCTGAAAGGAAATATCATCTTCGTCGCTGCCGTCATAACAGACGGTTAGGGGTTGCTGGCTACGCATAACCTTTGCAGCCTGACGTTGAATATCGGCTTCGAGGCAGCCGCCACTGAGCAGACCATACTGCTGACCTAAGTCATTGAACAGCATCATTGCGCCAGATTTACGGTAAGAGGGGCCTTGGGTCTTGTAGACGGTAGCCAGTACCCACAGCTGAGAATCTCGCTGCGGGTACCAGATATCCAGAAGTTGCTTGAGATTATTAGCCATCTCAGCATTTTACTGATTTACAACATTTTAGCTATCGGTTGAGGTCTCTTGAGAACCATTCAGCGCGTACCAACCAATGTAGATATAGCACAACATTGGCACAATAAAGCTAAGCTGAATGCCAATGCTATCAGCGGCGACACCCTGCACTAGAGGAATAAGCGCACCACCAACAATCGCCTGGCACACCAGGCCAGAACCTTTACTCGTCATTGAACCCAGACCTTTAACCGCCAGGGTAAAGATGGTCGGGAACATAATAGAGTTAAAGAAGCCAACGGCCAGAATAGACCACATGGCAACATCACCGGTACTATTCATGCTGACGATAATCATGATAATCGCAATCAGTGCATTAACCGCCAGATACTTAGTGGCGGCAACATAGTTCATCAGTGCAGCACCCACCAGACGCCCGATCATGGCCGCACCCCAGTAATAGGCAACCATCTCACCAGCATCTGCTGTACTCATACCCGCAATAGAGGCTTCAGAGAAATAGTTAACTAAGAAGCTACCAATAGACACTTCACCACCAACATAGAGGAAGATTGCCAAGGCACCCAGTACCAGTGAGCGATGCTCCCAGATATTGCCGTCAGCCTCTTCACCCGTGGCCTCTACATGTGCCAGCACAGGCAATTTAATAAATCTAAACACCAGTGCTGCAGCAACCAGCAAACCAGCAATCATTAGATAGGGTCCCTGGACCGCAGACGCATCGGCGGCAACCGCGCCCAAAATCAGCGCAGCGCCAATAATAGGACCAACGGTAGTACCCAGAGAGTTAGCTGCCTGAGCCAGGTTTAAACGGCTAGCGGCTGTGGTTTCTGGCCCCAGCGCGGCAACGTATGGATTGGCAGCAACCTGCAAGATGGTAATACCACTGGCCAGTACAAAAAAGGCAAATAGAAACAGCGAATACATATGTAGGCTAGCGGAGGGATAGAAGAGGATACAACCGACAGCGGTGGTCAGTAGACCCATAACAATGCCCTGCTGATAGCCAACTTTATCAATCAACTTGCCAGCAAATGGCGAGACGATAAAGTAAGCGCCAAAGAAGCAGAACTGCACCAACATCGCCTGAGTGTAGTTAAGATCAAAAGACTCTTTTAAAAATGGAATTAAAATATCGTTAAGAACGGTGATAAAGCCCCAGAAGAAAAACAGACAGGTCATTGCAATAAATGCAAATTTCTGCGTGCCCTGTTGCTGGCCTTCGGCCGCCGTTGCTGTTGAGTTTCCTGCAGTTGGACCCGCCATGAGTACCCCCAATTAAAGTGTGGATTTATAGTGTTTTTATTAGCTATCAAGGGTAAGTTGGCTGGGATTGCCATGCAAGGCGTGTTTGCTGCAGATTCGCTTTTTAGTCGCAATATAGCGCTGTTTTATCGTCTTTAAGTGCCTGAGGCCCTATTTGGTCTGGGCAGACAGCATGGCTCGCATTACCTGCTTGAGGCCATTGTGGTTGGCGCGCATCTCATCAAGATTATCTGGGTCACTCATCCAGTGATAAACAATGCCACTGACCGAGGCGGTAAAGTGGTCGGCAATCAGTGCCTTATCAATGGTCGGCGCTAACAGATCCCGCTCAATACCCTGCTCTATCCAGTTGATCACGTCAGCGCGACGGCGTTTGTGGATTCCCAGTATCACCCCTTTAAGCTGTGATTCAGGCGTCAGAGCTTCAAACCATAGACGGTAAAATGCCTCCACATGTTTTGGTGCATCGGCACAGAACTGAATATGGGCATCCAGAGCTGCTGCAATCGCCTCATACCCATATTTATTTTTGGTAACCTGTGTCAGTTCACCCAGCCATTCATCACCGACCGAACGCAGTACAAAATCGAATAGGCCCTCTTTATTGCCAAAGCGATACCCTGCCAAACCGCGGGAGTACCCGGCCTTCTCACCCACATCTTTGAGAGTAGCCTGCCCGGCACCGCGCTCGACTATTAGGTCGACCGCAGCTTCTAGCATTTTGGCATCGGATATTTCTTTGCGCTCAACCTGAGTGAGGCGTAGGGCTTTGGCCATGTTTAAACTCTTAAATTATTATTGTGCCTATTACATATTTCGCCGGTACTGACCGCCAACATCAAACAGTGCATTAGTGATTTGGCCCAGAGAACAGCAGCGTACTGCTTCCATTAGCACCTCAAAACCATTGTCACCCTGACTCACTGCATGTTGAAGGCGCTTTAGCATCAGCGTCGCCTCATCCGTATTGGCACCTTGGAATTCGCGCAGTCGGAAAATCTGGCTCTGTTTCTCTTCATCGGTTGAACGCGCCAACTCAATTTCAATCGGCTCTTCATCAGACTCACTAAGGAATGTATTCACCCCCACAATCGGAAATGAACCATCGTGCTTCTTATGTTCATAGTACAGGGACTCTTCCTGAATCTTACCACGTTGGTAGCCAGTTTCCATGGCCCCTAGAACACCACCGCGATCGGAGATTTTTTCAAACTCCTGCAGAACCGCTTCTTCAACCAAGTCAGTTAACTCATCAATAATAAAGGCGCCCTGACTGGGGTTTTCATTTTTGGCCAGACCCCACTCCTGATTAATAATCAGCTGAATCGCCAGCGCCCTGCGCACTGATTCTTCGGTGGGTGTGGTAATGGCTTCATCATAAGCATTGGTATGCAGGCTATTACAGTTATCGTAAATCGCGATAAGTGCCTGCAATGTAGTGCGAATATCATTGAAGTTCATTTCCTGAGCGTGCAGTGAGCGGCCGGAGGTCTGAATATGATATTTGAGTTTTTGGCTGCGCGGATTGGCGCCATAACGATCGCGCATAGACACTGCCCAGATCCGACGCGCCACTCGACCCATCACTGTGTACTCTGGATCCATGCCATTAGAAAAGAAGAACGACAGGTTGGGGGCAAAGTCATCAATACTCATACCGCGGGCTAAATAGGCTTCGACAAAGGTAAAACCATTGGACAGGGTAAAGGCCAGCTGCGAGATCGGATTAGCACCGGCTTCGGCAATATGATAACCAGAGATCGACACTGAATAGAAATTGCGAATCTCCTGATCAATAAAATACTGCTGCATATCGCCCATCATGCGCAGACTAAATTCAGTGGAGAAAATACAGGTATTCTGACCCTGATCTTCTTTAAGAATATCCGCCTGCACTGTGCCGCGCACATGCTTTAGAGTATTGCTGCGCAGCGTTTGGTACTCAGCGGCATCGGGCTCGCGCTTATGCTCAAGGACAAACTTATCCTGCTGCTGATCAATCGCCGTGTTTAAAAACATCGCCAAAATAGTGGGTGCTGGACCATTGATTGTCATGGACACAGAGGTAGTTGGATTGCACAGATCAAAGCCATCATAAAGTGCTTTCATGTCATCCAGAGTACAAATAGAGACGCCCGCATTACCGACCTTGCCATAAATATCTGGACGCTCATCTGGATCCCAGCCATACAGGGTTACTGAGTCAAAGGCGGTAGAGAGACGCTTGGCTTCGCTGTGTTCAGAGAGCGCCTTAAAACGACGATTGGTTTTAAAGGCATCGCCTTCACCGGCAAACATACGCGCCGGGTCTTCTCCCTCGCGCTTAAATGGAAACACACCAGCGGTATAGGGAAACTCACCGGGCAGGTTTTCACGCATCAGCCATTTAACCAGTTCACCGTTATCTTCATAGCGCGGTAATGACACCCGTGTGATTTTATTGCCGGACAGGGAAATAGTGTTGAGCTTGGTAACGACCTCTTTACCATTGGGCAGTACATCGACTTTTTCATCACCGGAATAGGCCTTGACCTGATCTGGCCAACCCTCCAATAACTTGCTCGCCCGAGCATCCATCGCCTGTTTGCGCTCAGCAATCAATGTATCTATGGTTGCGGGCGTGTCGGCGCCACTGTCGACAAGCATTTTTTTAGTGGCCGCTAGCTGCTGCTGTTGACGAGCTAAATTCGCCTGCACTGTAACCTGCTGGTGATAGCCGCGCACGCCAGCAGATATCTCAGCGAGATAGCGCTGACGATCGGCCGGCACTACAACGGTTTTTTCTGAGGGTGTTCTGCAGGTTACTTTATCCAGATGCTGTTCAAAGGTGCGCAATCCGCGCGCCTGAAGCAGACCCAGTAATTCTTGATAGGCGGCGGTGACGCCATCGTCATTAAAGCGTGAGGCAATGGTGCCAAATACTGGCATTTCATCCGGCATCTGGGTCCAGGCTTCGCGATTGCGCTGGATCTGTTTACACACATCACGATAGGCGTCATCACTGCCTTTGCGGTCAAACTTATTAATAATCGCCAGCTCGGCATAATCCAACATATCAATTTTTTCTAGCTGGCTCTGGGCGCCAAACTCTGGCGTCATGACATAAATGGGAATATCCACATAGGGAACAATGCCCGCATCGCCCTGACCAATACCTGGGGTCTCTACCACGACCATATCGAAGCCACCCAGTCGCAGCGCGCTAATAATATCTACCAGTGACTCTGGTACTTCGCCTGCCGCTCCTCTGGTACCAATGGAACGCATATAAATATTGCTGTGATAAATAGCGTTCATGCGAATGCGGTCACCCAACAGGGCACCACCGGTTTTTCTGCGCGTGGGGTCAATGGCCAGCACAGCGATTTTTAACTCGTCGGCACTGTCCTGACGAAAGCGCCGAATCAGCTCATCGGTCAACGACGACTTACCTGCACCGCCAGTGCCCGTAATGCCCAGAACTGGCACCTTATTGGCTAGAAACTGCGACTGTTCATGCAGGGATGCTTTTTGTTTTTCGGTTAATTCATTGCGCTCAATCGCAGTGAGCACTCGAGCTAGCTGGCGCTGGCCATCAGCTCCACTCAACTCTTTGGAGACTACTGAGGCGTCGTTGTAATCCCCCAGTGAGCAGCGTGCGATCATATCGTCGATCATGCCGACTAGGCCCAGATCCTGACCATCGTAAGGTGAGTAAATTCGCTCTACACCATAGGCCTCAAGCTCCTTAATTTCTGCTGGGACAATAACACCACCGCCGCCGCCAAAGATTTTAATATGTTCTGCGCCCGCTTCTTTAAGCAGATCAACCGCGTACTTGAAGTACTCCACATGGCCACCCTGATAGGAGCTGATGGCAATACCCTGAGCGTCTTCTTGCAAGGCCGTTTCAACCACCTCGGCTACCGAGCGGTTGTGCGCCAGATGAATCACCTCAACACCTGCGCCCTGCAGTATGCGGCGCATAATATTGATCGCAGCATCATGGCCATCGAAAAGGCTGGCTGCAGTAACAAATCTCAGGGGAATACCTTTTTTCTCGGCTTGACTGGCACCAGCGACACTGGCTTTCTGGTTGGCGGACGTACTCATATCTTCTCCATGCCCAAGGGCAAGTTGAGTGGCATTTATATAGTCTGGTCACCCAGTTTAATTATCTTGCTTGTTGCATGCAAGTATCCTAATAAATAGGGGTCGGGAAATGAGGTCAAAATTAAATTGGCCGTTCATCTCCATAGTTAAAATAGTCCGCTATCGCCAGGCCTGCCGCCACACTAGTAAACGGGTCATGCTCAACCACCTTGCCGGCGAATTGATTATCCAAAATATCTTTCACTGCAGGAATTAACGAAGAACCGCCAGTGCGCAAGACCAGATCTATATCCGAGGCCTGAAGACCGGCTTTATTGAGTATCAAGGTAATCGCCTGCTCCAGTTGAAACAGCAAGTCAGAAATCATCACCTCAAATTCCCAGCGCTCGAGTGTCACCTCTATATCGATCTCCGGAATATCTAAGACGGCCGAGTCCTGCACGGATAACTCGGCCTTAAAGCCCTTAATTGCCTCAAAAACCTGATAGCTGTAGTTTTGCTTAATTAAGTCATAGAGTCGTTTGAACTTGGTCGCCGCCTCATCGGGCTCAACCATGCGCTGCATGACTGGCGCTGTATATTTATTCTGGTTGAGCATGTAGCTAACGGGCCAGTTAATCAGCAGATCTTCAAATTCGCCAAAGGGGAACAATGTATCTACTTCGGCTCCATCGACAACCCGGCTCCATCGCTCACCCTTGCCTAACAGAGGAAAAACCAGCTCGCGAAAAATAGTCTGATCAATTTTATCGCCGCCCAGCGCGATACCATGAGTCGCCTCTACTTTAAAGGAATCCCCCGTACGGCTAAGAATACTGAAATCCAATGTGCCGCCGCCAAAGTCGACGGTTAATACCCGTTGATCCTCATTTTCAGGATGGTTATATAAATAACTAATCGCCGCCGCAGTCGGCTCAGGGCAAAATGACTGCTGGGTAATACCGGCATGACCATAGGCTTCGCTAAGACGCTCAAGGGCAATAGTATTGCGCCCCTGCTCCAGACCTTCAAAATTTACCGGATGACCAATACAGGCATGAGACGTATCTTCTAGTCTGTGCTGTAGTGCCTTGCGAATACCAACCAATATTGGCGTTACCAAAGCAACCAAACGGAAAGCGCGATCAAAAATCATCGTACGCCCACTATCTGAATTACCCAATAAACGCTTGGTACCTCGAAACAGACGTCCGGGCAATCCAGAATCATTAAACGCCTGACCATAGACCTTGCTGGTCTCACCCTCACCGGCTGGGCCATCGGCACTCCCGGCACAGGTTCTGGCTTCCCCTAAAACTTCAACACTCAACTCGACCTTTCTGCCCTGATTGCCCTTGATATAGTCATCGATTGCTTTCTGCCCAGTGGAAGTTACAAAGTCCCTATTCACATAGTTGGCAGACGGCATAATAGCGCTTTGTTCAGCGAGTTTTACTAGCATTACCTGCTCGCCATCAAACATTGCAGCGGCACTATTACTGGTCCCGAAATCGATACCAACACCAAAGGCCGAAGATGACTCGCTCGAAAAAGACTGTTTGGGGGATTGCATAGAAAATTGTCGCTGTGAATAAAAAGAATGGCTAGAAGATAGTAGAATGGTGGCATTTTAGACTAAAATGCGACGCGCCGCTTTACATAGATAATCTCATACGCCCTTAAAGAGACTGCAAATATGAATACCAGCTCCCACTGCATCGTTATAGGTGCAAGCCATGCCGCCGTGCAATTAATCATTAGTCTGCGCCAAAATGGCTGGGAAGGCAGTATCACTGTTATCAGCGATGAAGCTCATCTACCCTATCAACGACCGCCTCTCTCTAAAGCCTACTTGGCCAATACCATTGCAGATGAACAGCTGGCACTGCGAGCACCCGCAGCTTATGAAAAGCTCGACGTCACATTTAAATTGAGCACCACAGTGACCGCGATCGATACCGATAACAAACAGGTTCATCTGGACAGCGGCGAAGCCCTCAACTTTGACAAACTGGCCCTGTGCACCGGTGCACGGGCGCGTCCACTGCCCATTCTCGGCGCTGACTTAAACGCCGTACATTATTTGCGCACTATGGATGATGTGAAAGGCATTCAAGCCTCAGCCGCCTCAGCCAAAAATGCGGTGATTATTGGCGGTGGTTACATTGGTTTAGAGACCGCTGCCTCGCTAAACAAGCTCGGCGTTAAAGTGACCGTACTCGAAACCGAATCACGTCTGCTCAAAAGGGTAGCATCGCCGCAGGTCTCTGCATTCTATCTGCGCCTCCACACAGAAGAAGGTATTGATATACGCCTTAATACTCAGGCCGCTGAGTTGGTGGGTGAGCAGACATTGCATCAAGTGATCTGCGCCGACGGCACTGCCATAGAGGCTGATATGGCGATTATTGGCATTGGTGTTATCGCCAACACTGAACTTGCCAGTGACGCGGGATTAACTGTCGACAATGGGGTTCTGGTTAATGAATTCGCTCAAACCAGCCATTCGGATATAGTCGCCGCTGGGGATTGCACCAATCATCCCAACCCAATTTTAAACCGCAATCTGCGCCTAGAGTCTGTCCCCAATGCAATAGAGCAGGCCAAGGCGGCAGCGGCAAGTCTCTGCGGTATCGAAAAACCCTATGCTGAACTACCCTGGTTCTGGTCAGATCAGTTTGATGTGAAACTGCAAATCGCCGGGATGAATCAAGGTTATACAGAGGCAGTCGTGCGCGGTGATATCGACAATGGCCGCAGCTTTAGCGTATTTTATACAGCCAACAATAAAATACTGGCGGCCGACTGTATCAACCGACCCAAAGACTTTATGCTGGCAAAAAAACTTATTTTGCAAAACGCAGATTGCGATCCGGCCACTCTAGCCGATGAAAATATTGAACTAAAATCACTGCTACAATAAAAAAGGAGCACCCAATGCCAGTAATAAATTACGTCGAATTTAACGGCACAGAACACAGCGTTGAAGTTGCCGAAGGCGTCAGCCTAATGCAGGGCGCAATGGATAATTTGATCGAGGGCATGGTCGCCGAATGCGGCGGTTGTTGCGTGTGCTGCACCTGCCACTGCATGATTGATCCACAATGGGCAGAAGCCGCAGGTACTGCCGCTAAGGAAGAAGCTGAGCTATTAGGGTTCCTGGATGCCAGAGAAGAAACCAGCCGCCTAAGTTGTCAGGTTAAAGTCACGGCAGCTATGGATGGGATGCTGGTAAGGCTCCCCGAATCGCAGTTCTAAGGTCCATTAGAGCGTTTTTTCAAAACGGTGTTCAGCGCGTTTTTTTACGACCTTATCCGCCGCAAATACCTGCCCATTCATGGCAATATAAACTCCAGAGCCAATATTAAAGACGGCATCGGTATTGGCAAATGCTGCTGGCTGCAAGGCATCCGTCAGCACTATGGTTTTATTACCCAGCTCATTAAGCTAACTAGCGGTCTCAACCATGCCGCCGGTACCTTGGGTAATAAGAATATATTGCGCCTCTGAGCCAGCAGCGCGCTGCTGAATCTGGCGACGATGATCATCTGTCATATCCAGATGCATTAACGCCTCTACCTGATAGTCAAAGCCAACATTCATCTGCTTTAAAATAGTGCCGATAACCGGCGGGCCAATTTGGAATTCACTGAGGGCATCAAAATAAACTTTATCAATGGTACCGCCAGTAGTGAAAATCTGTAATTTCTGCATTAATTTATAGTCGCAAAGGCGTCCCGAGTCAGGTTCTCCAAAGATCCATCGGCATGCACAATAATATTATCTTCAATACGAATGCCGCCATAGGGCAAAAATTCATCCACCCGCGACCAGTTAATTAAATAAGCATGCTCACCCGCTTTAAGCTTTTCAAGATAGGCCGGAATAAAATACAACCCCGGCTCCACTGTATGAATCTGATTGGCAACCATTGGTGACCCTGAACGCAGTTTTGGGTATTTCTCTGGGGGCGGCAGAATATCGCCCTGCGCATTAGCCAGCTGGCTTCCCTTATCATGCACATTACAACCCAGATGATGACCTAACCCATGGGGATAAAAAGAAGCTGCAATATCATTGGCCACCGCCTCTTCCGCTGACATATTGAGTACATCAAAATCAATCAGCACCTCAGCAATCTTATGCTGGGATAGCACATGAAGATCCACCGGGCTTTTACCTATGCCGCCTTCGGCACAGAGTTCAAGCTGCTTCTTATTCATCAGCTCAATCATGGCCGCAAAATCACTACCCGAATCATAGGCATAGGTACGGGTAATGTCCGAGGCATAGCCATTGACCTCGACCCCCGCATCAATCAAAAAACTGCGCGGTGTCTGTGGCTGTTTAGATAAGTTGTGGTGATGTAATACTGCGGCGTGCTCATTGACCCCTGCAATAATCCCATAGGGCATTTCACTCTCGCGGCAATCACAGGCGGCCAGATAGGCGGCGGCAATCTGTACCTCAGAGGCACCGGCCATAAACGCCTGTTGGGCTGCACGATGAGCAGGTACAGCGCAACGATTGGCTTCGCGCACGCACGCCTGTTCATAGGCTGTTTTACCCCTACGCTGATAATCAATTCGATTTATAACAGCCTGCGGATTCCAGTCTTCAGCGGCTGCCTCTAGCGTATTGACTTCATTAATAAATACTGTGTTCTTGCCAGCGAGAGTTTTTTTGAGCTCATCGATATCGGCATATTCAATAATATCAAAAGCCTGATCAAAACCTGCAGGCAAACTTTCTGGTGCTGTATGCCAAATATCTTCCACTGTCAGTAAAAATAATCTGGGCTTACTGGCACCTTTGTTGAGTTCCAGATAACAACCTGCTCTCGTCGCTAGGGGTACCCATTCACGAAAGTAAGGGTTGGCCTTAAACGGATAAGCCATATCATCTTGAAACTGCATTTTGGTTGCACCGGATCCAATCAAAATACTTTGATAGCCAGTGGCTTCTAAAATTGCCTGAAAGCGGACGCTTTTTTCAGAGATATGCTGCTTGTAAAGCTCAACTATCATTTTTTATTTCCTTGGGTCCGATTTTTCATGTAACTGTGCAAACTTATTAATAGAGTATATATTTTAGTGTTTGATGGGCTCTACGTAATAATTGTTGGGGCTTCAAACTGGGCAGCGTTAAATCAACGCGAGCGGGCGAACAAAAAAAAGGGAGCCATGCAAGAAGTATTAAGGAAGGTGCTGTCTTTGATTGTTGATAGGCAGAAGACCTATCAACAGAGAGAGCTCCACCTCTGAGGTGGAGCTTCCACCGCAAACAATTAGACCTCTCGAGTAACTCCAGCCTCAGGATCATTAAATACAGTGCGATCAAGAAAATCTTCGCTATTGGCCACCACAGTAGTAACCATGGCGTCGCCAGTTACATTGGTTGCTGTACGGGTCATATCCAATAGACGATCAACACCAATAATAAGGCCAATACCTTCGACCGGAAGGCCTACCTGATTTAGTACCATAACCAGCATTACCAGACCTACGCCGGGTACTGCGGCTGTGCCTATCGAGGCAAGTGTGGCCGTAAGTACAACGGTTAGATAACCATCGAGGCCAAGCCCAATATTGTAGGCCTGTGCGATAAACACGGTAGCCACCCCCTGCATAATCGCAGTGCCATCCATATTAATGGTCGCACCTAGGGGCACTGTAAAAGAGGCTACGCTATTGTTGACGCCCAGACGCTGCTCAACGGTGCGCAGTGTCACCGGCATAGTGGCACCACTAGACGCTGTACTAAACGCCAGCGCCAGCGGTGAGCGCATTTTGTTCAAAAAAGTCCTCACGCTGAGGCCAGTGAAAAACTTAAAAATTAATGTATAGACACCAAGGCTATGCAGTAACAACACAAATAGCACGGTAAAAAAGTATTTAGCAAGATTGAGAATCATGCCAATACCCACATCTGAAAATAGCTTGGCAAGCAGACAGAAAATACCATAGGGCGCCAACTTCATCAGGATCATAACCATTTTCATAATGACTTCATTCATGCCATTAAAAAACTCACTGATACGCGCACCTTTTTCGCCACTTTTGGAAATGGCCAGACCCATCAATAGTGAGAACACAATAACCTGCAGTATGCTGCCGTTGGCCATTGATTGAACTGGGTTACTGGGGAAAATATTAATAATGGTGGTCTTTAGAGGCGGCGCTTCTTTTGCAACAAACTCGGTCGCCATGGCCAGATCGATACCCACACCCGGCTGGGCGATAACAGCCACGATAATAGCCAGCGCAATTGCGATAGCGGTGGTGGTCATATAAAGGGCCACCGTTTTGGTCGCCACCGCACCCATGCGCGAGTTATTACCCAGCGAGGAGACACCACAAATTAGCGAGACAAAGACCAGTGGTACGACAAGAAGCTTTAACGAGCGGACGAATATCTGTCCAACTGTGTCAAACAAACCGTCAACTAGATATATATCCAGCCAACTTTGCATCGCTACCGGCAGCATATTGCTGCTAGAGATATAATTAAGAAGGGCTCCCGCAAGGAGGCCCATTAGCATTGCTACAACGATTCGCTGAGTTAGACTCATAATGTAATTCTATTACCCTATTGCTGGATTGTTATAAGCCCACTCAGCTATTTCTATTTAATTAGAAGCTATAGTTAACTCTTCGGTACCAGGAACCACCTTCGTAGTTAGCCGCGGTACGACGTGGGTATTGCAGTCCCACACTCATACGGTTGGCATTGGGTACGCCAATTTCATCGACATATTCATCGAGGATATTAGAGACTCCAGCAGTGATTCGCAGATTTTCGCTGACATCATAACCCAGTTCTATATCCAAGTGGATAATGCTGTCAATTAGGGCTGATGGATTACTTTCTGCGCCTTCTGCACCTATAGTGCCACGCTCATCATAATGTTCGCCATAGAAGTTCAGGCGAGCCATGAGGCGCCAGTCATCATTGATATTAGTCATGGTATTAAGAATCCAACGATTCTCGGGATACTTGTTCTCAATATCTTCAACCCATGAATCGCTAACAGTTGTGACACCATGAGTCACACAGAGCTCCGCGGTTGTCTCAGTAAAGCTAGGCAGGCGCGCAGCGGCTTCAAAAGTCCGTAGAGCGTTCAGTGGCGGTAGTTGTCTCACAACAGCTCTATCATTATCATTTGATTTCCGATGATCCAGTGTTACTGGCGCTTTTAAAGATCATTTGCGGCGACAAAAGGATGATCCAAAGCCTTACTAACTCCGTAATAATGTTAAGGTAGCTAATAGCAGTGTAGGCATGTTGACCAAAAAAGAAGAGATCGTGGACAAACACACAGAGAAAAATAGTCGTGTTGCCGTATTAAACCTAGCGGGAAAGCGCTCAGACAAATGGAGTCTGTTGCTTGTTTCCGTGGGTGAGACCCGCGATCGCCAAGCTTTTGCTCAACTTTTCAAACATTTCGCTCCCTTAGTTAAAAGCTTTGCCCAAGCCAGCCGTCACGAAGGATGGTTTCCTGGGCTCAGTGAGGATCTAGTGCAGGAAGTAATGATAAAGGTATGGCAGAAAGCAGCTGGCTACAATCCAGAAAAAGCCTCTGCGACGACCTGGATCTATACGGTGGCACGTAACTGTCGTATCGATATGTTGCGTCGCAAGAGTAATACCCAGCACCTGCCGTTGGAAAACGAAGATTTTTGGCATGAGCCCGACGAAGAAACACCGGTTTCTCTGCTGCGTCAAAAGCGCAGTGAAGACAAGGTTCAAGCATCTCTGGCCCAACTACCCAAAGAACAAGATGAAATCCTGCGCAAGGTCTACCTTGAAGGAAAATCACATGCAGAGGCCTCCCATGAACTTGGATTGCCTCTGGGTACCGTTAAATCACGAGTGCGTTTGGCACTTCAGAAAATGCAGATTCTGGTAGCACCAGAGTTGCAGGATGAACTTATCCATGACCACTAAATTAAATTACCACCCAGACCATGCCATGCTGGTGGAATTCGCAGCAGGCACTCTGGATACCGCGGCCTCAATATGTGTTTCCGCTCACCTGCACTTCTGCGAACAGTGCCGCGCAGAGCTATTAAGTCTTAATGAAGTTGGTGCTCAGTTGATGGCCGAAGCCACACCCGAGCCTGTTGACGACAGTGTTTTAGACTCTGTTATGGCAGCAATTGATGGCTTTAAGCCCTTTAAAGCGCTTAAAGCTGAGCAGCCCATTAGTTCCAGTTTTCCCTTTTCAGTGAGCAAACTGATTTCCGATTCTGCAGCGACGCTGACTTGGAAACGCCTCACGGCATCAGTCGACATAGCACGCTTTAAGACCGGTCAGAGAGCCTATGAAGTCGCTCTGCATAAAATATGTGCTGGCGGTAAAACCCCCAAGCATGACCACAACGGTTTGGAGTTCACCGTTGTATTAAAAGGCAGCTTCTCTGATGAGCGTGCAGTTTACCGCGAAGGGGATTTCTTGCTGCGTCAGCCTGGTGATGTGCACCAGCCAATGGGCGCTCAAAATGGGGAATGTATCTGTTTATCGGCCCTCGCTGCACCCATTAAGTTATCTAATCCACTGGGGTTCCTAATGAAGCCCTGGTTGCGGATCAACCCTATGTAGCCCCAGGCTGCAGGGCATCGAAATCACCCTTAAGTAAGTTAGAAGTACCTTTAAAACCGCACGCAAGTGTGGTTTTTTTTGCCTCCCATAAAAGAGCAGCACCCTAGATGCCAGCCATAAGTCGCCCTGAGGTACGAGGGATCTCTTGCTGTAGCGCCGGCGATGCCCTGAAGTCACTAGCGATCGGCTCCATAGTTTTATAATTTTCAGCGCTCAGGCAGGTATTCGCTTTATCTGAAAATCATAAGCGTAGTCTGATTGATCACCATTGTCTTCGGGGCGTTGCTTTGATTTATGTAGCGAAATTTAATGTTGAGGGTTCTGCCGTCCTAAATATTAACCGAGAGTCATCCCAAAAGAAGTGAAGGATCTACAGCAACTTGGCCTATAACAAACAAAAGGCCTGCTTAGAGCCGGACATTGACCCCACGCTCAGCCATATACTGCTTGGCCTCAGGCACCGTATGCTCACCAAAGTGAAAAATACTGGCCGCCAATACCGCATCGGCCTTGCCTTCTACAATGCCATCGACCAGATGCTGTAGATTGCCTACACCACCGGACGCGATAACAGGAACATGGACCGCATCACTGATACGTGATGTTAGGTCTAGGTCAAACCCATTCTTGGTACCATCGCGATCCATACTGGTCAGTAAAATCTCACCTGCTCCATAGGCTGTCATTTGCTCAGCCCATTCAATAGCATTGATGCCGGTGAGCTTGCGGCCACCATGGGTAAATATTTCCCAGACCGGATTATCGCCCTGCTCCACCTGTTTGGCATCTATGGCCACTACAATACATTGGGAGCCAAAGCGCTGCGCCGCTTCACGAACAAATTCGGGATTATGGATAGCCGCGGAATTGATCGCGACCTTATCGGCACCAGCATTTAATAGGTTGCGAATATCCTGCAACTCACGCACACCGCCACCAACAGTTAAAGGAATAAATACTTCCCCTGCCATGCGCTCAACTGTGTGTAAGGTTGTATCACGGGCTTCGTGGCTGGCGGTAATATCAAGAAAGGTAATTTCATCGGCGCCCTGCTCGTTGTAGCGGCGGGCAACTTCCACGGGGTCTCCAGCATCGCGAATATCAACAAATTGTACGCCCTTAACCACGCGACCCTTGTCGACATCGAGGCAGGGTATAATTCGCTTAGCCAGACTCACTTCAGTTCCTTAAACATATGGCCTAATTTACCGGCCTTGGTGGAAAGATACTGCACATTGTGCGGATTGGCATCTGCCTGAATAGGCTCGCGTTCAACCACATCGATACCCAACTCTTTTAATGCTTTAATTTTACGTGGGTTATTGGTCATCAACCTAACCCGCTTGGCCCCCAGATGTTCCAGCATAGGTGCGCAGATCGAATAGTCGCGCATATCTGCACCAAACCCCAGCCGCTCATTCGCCTCTACGGTATCAGCACCCTGATCTTGCAGATTGTAGGCGCGAATTTTATTCACTAGGCCAATGCCACGCCCTTCCTGACGCAGATATAGAATCGCTCCCCGACCTAACTCTGAGATACGCTTCATTGATTCTTGCAGCTGCTCGCCACAGTCGCAGCGCATACTACCCAGGGCATCGCCAGTCAGGCATTCGGAGTGAATTCTAATCAGCAGCGGTTCATCAGCCCCACAGTCACCCATAGTGATAGCAATATGTTCCTTGCCTTTAAAGGGATCCTCAAAGCCGTGAATATCAAAGGTACCCCAGCGAGTGGGTAACTTTGAGGATTCAATAAAACGCAGCACCAGACTGACTCCAAAGATAGAAAAATAGGCCAGCATTGTAGCCTCTCAGTCTGTCTTATGCAGGTTTTTTAGTGCAATAAAGTGTCCTGCAACACTGGCTCGGTAAACCTTTTGGAGTCGCGCAGATCATAGATCACTCGGTACAAACAGGGCACAATAATCAAGGTAATAGTCGTCGCAAATAAAATACCAAAACTTAGAGATAGTGCCATTGGAATGACAAACTGGGCCTGCACACTGGTTTCAAATAGCATGGGCAGCAAGCCTACAAACGTTGTTAGAGTCGTCAACAAAATCGCTCTAAAGCGCTTTTTACCCGCGATCAAAAGAGCCTCATTAATCGAGGTATTTTCTGCTCGCGCCCGATTGGCAAATTCCACCAAAATCAGGCTGTCATTGACCACCACACCAGACAGCGCAATAAGGCCAAACACCGAGAGCATATTCATCGACACATCAAAAATAATATGCCCGATAATCGCGCCAATAAAGCCAAATGGAATCACCGACATAATCACTAACGGCTGCACATAGGAGCGCAAAGGTACCGCTAATAGGCCATAAATAATAAATAATGATGCGGCAAAGCTTATAAACATGCGCTGAATAAGAACACCCTGCTCTTCACTGGCGCCACCCAACCCAAATTGAACGGTCGGATATTTAGCCAAGAGCTGGGGAATAAACGTCTTTTCTATATCGGCAATCACAGTGCCCGTTTGAACCTTCTCTGGATCATTGTTAGCGGTGATAGCCACGGTGCGTTTGCGATCGACACGCTTAATTGCGGTAAGGCCAAGACCCAGGCGAATATCTGCCACTTCACCTATAGCAATCGCTTGACCACTGGCGGTGCGAATATGCATATTTTCTAGGGTGGCGATGGAGCGACGCTCCTCAAGTGGATATCGCACCATAACTTTTAACGTTTCTGTATCACGCTGAATTCGCTGAACCTCTTCACCATAAAATGCCTGACGAACCTGACGCGCCACATCAGCAAGGCTGACGCCCATTTGACTTGCATAGGGCTTAAGACTGACCAATACCTCTCGGCCACCAGAACCCTGACTGTTGTAAACGTCAAATACACCGTTGTATTCTGCCAATTTCTCCTGCAGCTCAGCGCCCGCTCTGGTGAGCTCGTCAGGATCTGCTCCAGAGAGAGTCAATTCGATATTGGCGTCACCGGAGGGTCCCTCTGAGGAATAATACTTTTGCTTGCGGACATTGGGCAGTGGGCCGACCTGTTTACGCCACAGCTTTTCAATATCTATCGCATTAAGGGTGCGATATTCTGCCGGCGTCAGCATTATGCGGAAAATAACCTCGACATCATTTTGGGTATTAAACTGCACATGCTCTACCAAACCTGCACTGTCCGGATACTGTTGCCTATGATCGGCATCAATTTTATAGATGGCTGACTCGACTTCGAGAATCGTCTCATCAAGGCTCTCTTGCGAGGTGCCATCTTGCATAATAATTTGTGCCTTAAGGTCATTGCCCGGAACAGTGGGAAAAAATTCAAAGCGAGCAATACCACTAGTCAACGTGGCAAAAGACAGAATTAATAAACCAAGGAACACCGCCAATGTCGAATAGCGATTTTGGATCATACGTTTTAAATTGGGCTGGAAAAAAACGTCAATAAAATAATTTAAGCCAGTGTTTACCGACTTTTGCCAGCGCCTAATAAGACCAGGGTTTACAGACTCTGGACCGCCAAATTGAAGACCCACCAGGTGAGCAGGCAGAATTAACTTGGATTCGATCAGTGAAAAAATCAGGCACAGAATCACCACGGCACTTATGGATTCAAGAAAACCCGCAAAGCTACCGCCAACAAGCAGTATCGGCGCAAACGCCGCCATCGTGGTTATTACACCTATAGTCGAGGGTGTTGCTACTTTTTGCGCACCTGCAACCACAGTCTCCACCGAGGCAATATACAGCGCCTCTGGACTAAGACCGCCGGCCAGTTTTTTCTTGTAGTCGCCCTCAACTTCATCGAAGACACTCTCGCCAATAACAATGGCGTCATCCACCACAATACCCAGCACCATAATAAAAGCAAATAGACTGAGTACATTAACTGTTACCGGATAGGGGTTGACCGGCATCAACCAGAAGGCGCCCAAAAAGCTCACCGGAATACCTAACAGTACCCAGAAGGCCACGCGTAAATTAAGAAACAGGCCCAGTATAATGGCAACCAAAATAGCACCCATGGCAAGGTTTTCGATCATCATATCGAGACGGCCGCGCAGATGAAAAGACTCATCAGCAAAATAATTGATCTTTAAACCGTCGGGTAAGGTCGCCTGTTTTTGATCAATATACTGCTTTACAGCATCGCTGATGGTGAGAAGGTTTTGATCCTCTAGGGAAAAAATACCAAGGTTAAACGCTTCTTCTCGATCAAACCGAACAATATTATTAGTCTCAACAAAACCGTCTTTGATCTCAGCCACATCGCTAAGCAATAGTTGCGTACCATCGGCCTGACTGCGCAATACTATATTGGCAAACTCATCACCCACATAGGCTTTACCCTGGGTGCGCACTAAGACATTGCCTGCTTCGGCTCGAATAATACCCGCTGGCAAATCCAGCGATGAGGCGCGCAATACCTGAGCCACTTCGCCCAATGTTAAATTGAGCTCTCTAAGGCGATCCTCTTTTACCTCAACGGCTATTTCATAGTCATCGACACCCCACAGAACAACCTTCTTAACCGCGGGTAACGCTATTAATTCGTCGTAGACCTGCTGGCCCAAAATCTTGCGCTGGCGATCACCCATAGGGCCATCGACAGAAACACCCATTACCCAGCCCAAGTTATCAAATTTTTTCACCGTGGGTTTTTCTAGGTCTTCGGGAAAATTAACAATACCATCAATGCGATTCTCAACCTGTACCATCACTTCATTGATATCTTCATTGACCTCAACTTCCAAAGTGATTGAAGCGGAGTCGCGCTGCGCGTTAGAGAAGATTTCCTTGATTCCCTTGAGCCCTTCAAGCGCAGATTCCATCGGTAAAATAACGCCCTTTTCAACTTCCACCGGCGCAGCACCAGGATAGGGAGCAGTAATCTGTATCATCGGCACTTCTGAGCGGGGGAACATATCCTTGCTAATATCATAAACAGAGATGCCTCCGGCAACGACAATAAACAGCATAATCAAATTGGCTGCCACGGGGTTTTTTGCAAACCAGGCAATAAGACCTGTGGTTTTATTGTCCATTATTGGCTTCCCCGTTAGTGATTTTTTTATGCGGGTTAACTTTCATGCCATCAATGGGTATGCCCAGTGCACTGACAATTAACTCGTCTCCCTCTTTGACGCCAGCGCTGACAAAGTAAAATTCGTCATTGCCAAAGCTACTTTCAACTGGGGTTAAGCGCAAGCGTGACTGGGCGTCAACTAGGGCGACTTTATTACCTTCCAACATGGCATGGCGAGGCACTTTAAAGACATTATTTAATTTTTTCCCAGCTAGAGCCGCACGCACAAATGTGCCCACTAAAAGGGGGGTCGATGATAGGTTGGATCCAACACCGTAGGGATCTTCGACCTGCACAACCACATATTGTGAGCGATTGAGCTCATTGACCACACCTTCAGAACGCACCAACGCGCCAGACCACTGCACCTGAGCACCCCCTACCGTAGCGCTTAACATAACGGTTGGCGCGGTTGCGGCAGAGAAAAAACCAATACCCGCCATCATGGATAAATCTTTATCCGTCAGCGGCAGTCTTACTTCTACAAAATCGATAGCAAAGGTCTTACCCAATGGTGTACCCACAGTAACGTACTGCCCAACATCGACCGACTTGGCCGATACGATGCCTGCATAGGGTGCTCTAATGGTGGTGCGGCGAAGTTTTTGTTGCGCCTGTTTGACCTCGGCTTCAGCCTGCAACACATTGGCGCGGGCTTCAGCAAGATAGGGTTCGCGCAACGCTAAAATAGGTGCTTCAGTGGCAGGTCGCCCAGTCATTGCCCATTCTTTTTTTGCTTGAGTAGCGCGTGCCTGCTCAAAGGTCAGTTGCGCATTGCGACTAATTAATCTGGCTTCAGCGCGCTGCAATGCCACCTCGTAATCGGTGGGGTCGAGGCTAAGCAATGTGTCGCCCTGCTCAAATCTACCACCCACAATAAACTGGGGAGAGACTTCCAGCACAGCACCAGACACTTCTGATATAAGCGAGGTGCGAGTGCGCGGCAATACCGAACCCTGAGACTCGACCGCCAGCCTGACTTGCGTGGCCTGAATTTTCTGTGTTTTTACCGCGATCGCATTTTCTGGCGTACTAATTTTGACCGGAGCAGGTCGCAAGGCCGTCATAGCAGCGGCAACAAAAACAAATAGCGCTACAATAGCGACTGGTTTCAACTTCTCTTTCAACTGAGGTCCTCCGGATTCCTGAGCCTCTATTTTAACTTTTTTTTGAGAGGCAGGATTGTTAACCTATTTTTACACCAAATGCTGACTTTGCAGCAATACAATACAGCCAGCTGCAGCCAGCCCAGCTACTACATCGTCGATCATAATACCTAGTCCGCCGCCAACGTTTTTATCCAACCAACTAATAGGCCAAGGTTTAAAAATATCAAACAGCCGAAAAAGAATAAACCCTAATAAGAGCGATACGTAACTAACGGGTAAAAAGGCCATAGTGATCCAAAACCCCACGAATTCATCCCAGACAATACCGCCATGGTCATGAACGCCCAGCTTATCGGCGGCTGAACCACAGATAAAAATACCGATAACCGCGCAAATTGCTACCACCAGTACATAGGTTTGCGGTGGTAACTGCACCAGCAGATACCAGAGTGGGATCGCCGCAACGGTGCCCATGGTACCTGGCGCCTTAGGTGACAGCCCACTGCCAAAACCAAAGGCCAATAATAAGACTGGCGAGCGAACTAGCTGTGAAAAACTTGGATTAGTGGCCAAAGTGATCGAACCCTCTATTAAATTCTACGCCGACATTATCAACTAATACCAGACACGTTGCCTCTCTCGCTGGGTGTATCTGACCGATCATAGTCGCATCCAATTCACCCTGTAGGATCAGACGATCAATCTTGTCACGATTAGACTCTGCTACAGTAAAACACAACTGGTAGTCGTCACCACCTGTCAGTGCCCAGTTTAATGCTTGTTGCGGAAATCTCTGGGTCACCTCCGAGTGTATCGGCAGCTGCTTGGATACTAGGTTCGCACTAACACCACTGGCTCTACAAATATGCCCAAGGTCAGCAACTAAGCCATCAGATATATCGATACAGGCACTGGCAAAACCCTGCAGCTTTTGGCCCGCTTGCACCTGAGGCTGTGGCCGATAAAATCTTGCGTGCAAACGTTCAATAGCTCTATCTGGAACATCACTCTCTATGGCGCCTTCCTCGAGGACATTAAGCCCCGCCGCTCCATCACCCAAGGTGCCAGTGATATAGATGCTATCGCCGGGGCTAGCACCGCTGCGCTGCAGTGCACCGCCAATAGGCACCTCACCGAGCAAGGTCAATGAAATAGTTAATGGACCAGAGGTGGTATCGCCACCAATCAATGCTACACCAAACTCTTTTGCGACCTCAGCGAGCCCTCGACTAAAGCCCGATAGCCACTGCACATCTGTTTTTTCAAGGGTCAGTGCCAGCGTAAACCAACGCGGCTTTGCGCCCATGGCGGCCATGTCACTGAGGTTTACGCAAAGTGCACGAGTCGCAATGTGTTCGGCACTGGCATCTGCAGGAAAATGTACCGACTCTACCAAGGTATCCGTGGCAACAACGAGCTGAGTATTAGTGCTAGGATTTACCAGCGCCCCATCATCACCAATACCTAACGCCACCCCCTGCTGACCCGTAAGATCTTTAAAGTAGGTCGCAATAAGCTCAAATTCGCTAGGTTGAGATGATGTGAATTCCGACAGAGCTACATCCTCTTGGCAAGTTTTAGTCGACTAGGCGCGTCTGTTGGCGGCTACTTCGACAGCACGCTTTTCAATGGCTACCTTATCCAGAACACCGTTAATAAACTTGTAGGCATCAGTGGGACCATAGGTCTTAGCTAGGTTCACACCTTCATTGATAACGACTTTGTAGGGCACATCTATGCTGTAGAGCATCTCATAAGATGATAGGCGCAGTACAGCGCGCGACACAGGGTCGAGCTGTTTATTCTCACGGTCCAGATGGGGCTCATAAGCAGCATCTATGGCAGTAAGGTTTTTAGGCACACCGAATAAAATAGTATGGAACAGCGCGCTATCGACCTTACTCATATCATTGTCGGTATGAAACTCAGCTTCAATAGTTACTAGGTCGGTACCACCCACATCCCAAGAGTACAGAGCCTGCACCAACATTCTGCGTGCTTTTTGTTTTTCTTTCGGTTTAGACATTTAGTTGGCGCCCTGCATCTGCTTAAACACGGCGAGCATTTCCAAAATAGTCAGGGCGGCTTCTTCGCCTTTGTTCTCTTCATTATCACCGGAGCGATCTAGCGACTGCTGTAAGTTGTCGGTGGTTAGCAAACCAAAGGCAACCGGCAAGTTTTCCTTTAAACCGACTTCGCCAATACCGCGAGTCGTTTCCGAACAGACATAGTCAAAATGCGGGGTATCGCCACGAATAACACAACCGAGAGTAATAACTGCATCAAACCGGCCGGTACGGGCAGCGCGCTGCGCTGCTATCGGCAGCTCAAAAGCACCGGGGACGCGATATTCTTCCACTGCATCACCACTGATATTATGGCGGGCTAGGGCGCGCACGGCACCGGCTAACAAACCATCGGTAATTTCGGCGTTCCAGCGCGCAGCGATAACCGCAATACGCACATCACCCAGGTCAAAATTACCTTCTTCAGGCCTAAATTCACTCATTATTAATTCCCGTTTCTAGCTATTCGCAATCGACGTATTCTACAACTTCAAGATCGAAGCCAGAGATGCCGGTAAATTTAAAGGGCGCGCTCATAAGGCGCATTTTGTGCACACCCAGATCCATCAGAATCTGTGAGCCGGTACCAACCTGCTGATAAACCACATCACCTGCAGCCTGAGTTTTGCTGCTATTGGGGTTGAGAATACGCTCAATACTGTGATCAATATCTTCTGCACTCTCGGGGTAATACAACAATACCAGAGCGCCACGACCCTCTTTGGCGATGGCGTCCATTGCTTTATGGAATGACCAGGTGTTGTAGCCTTTATCAGATTCTAGGGCCAGCAAGTCTCGGGCAGAGCGATTGATATGCACGCGCACCAGAGCAGCTTCTTCGCCAGTTACATCGCCCATTACCAGAGCAAAATGCTTTTCATTGCGCGCATTATCTAAATAGGTCTTCAGTGTAAATTCACCGAACTGGGTCTGCACCTGACGCTCGCTGATACATTGCGTGGTTTTCTCAGTGACCAGACGGTAGTGAATCAAATCGGCAATGGTGCCTATTTTTAGATCATGCTTTTCAGCAAAAATTTCTAAATCGTCGCGGCGCGCCATGGTGCCATCTTCATTCATAATTTCGACGATCACAGCGGCAGGTTCAAAACCGGCGATACGGGCAAGATCACATCCGGCTTCAGTGTGGCCTGCGCGACTAAGCACACCACCTGGCTGAGCTTTCAATGGAAAAATATGCCCAGGCTGGACAATATCTTCTGGGCGAGCATTGCCGGCAACCGCTGCCTGCACTGTGCGCGCGCGGTCGGCGGCAGAGATACCGGTGGTAACGCCCTCGGCAGCTTCAATAGACAGGGTAAACGGCGTGCTGTGGCTCGACTTATTACTGTCACCCTCAACCATCATACCCAGTGCCAGCTGTTTGCAGCGCTGTTCGTTCAATGTCAGACAGATAAGACCTCTGGCATAGGTGGCCATAAAGTTAATATCCTGAGGGCGCACCATAGGCGCAGCCATCACTAGATCACCTTCATTCTCGCGATCTTCGTCGTCCATCAAGATAACCATTTTGCCTTGGCGGATATCTTCGAGTAATTCTTCTACAGTGTTAAGTACCATGCTCTCTTCTCTTCCCATGTATTTCTTATTCTTTATTCTTGCGTTATTGATCAGCTGCCTTATCACCCAGCAGCAACCGCTCTAGATAGCGAGCCACCAGATCTACTTCAAGATTGACCTTGGTTCCAACCTTATAATCGCCCATTACTGTGTGCTGCATTGTATGGGGAACAATATTCAGTTCAAACTCAGCACCCTCGACGATATTAACCGTTAGGCTGGTCCCATCCACAGTGATTGAACCTTTGTGAGCAATGTATTTAGCAATTTCGCGAGGTGCTCGAAGCCGGAAACGCCAAGAGCGCGCATCTTCCTCCAGCGCCACCACTTCGCCAATACCATCAACATGACCAGAAACAATATGACCGCCAAAACGGTCGGTAGCCTGCATGGCTTTTTCCATATTGATGCGACTGCCAGTCTGCCAGTTGCCAATTGTAGTGAGATTTAATGTCTCTACTGAAACATCCGCAACAAAGCCTTCGCCGGTGAGTTCTACCGCGGTTAAACAGGCGCCATTGCAGGCAATGCTGTCACCGAGCTGAACATCGGTCAGATTTAGGTTACCGCTGCGGATCGTAAGACGTACGTCACCACCGCGCTCCTCGAGGCTTGCGATATCGCCAATGGCGCTGATAATTCCTGTGAACATTCTTTAAAGCCCTTCTAAATATTTAATAAATTCTGGTGCAACGGTTGAGGTAACCTAAACCCTTGCGACCAAAAAACACGTGCCCAAACTTGCTGTTAAGAGTTAGGTGCATACTGCTGCGACCTTCGGCAGCAGGAATGCTGCCGCAGAGCTTACAGGGACGTACTTGCAGCGTGTCGCAGAAGTATGCACCTGACTCTTAACCCTCTTACCAAACCAGCTCTCAACACTGATTCTTCACTATGCTCAAGATGAAAGCCTATTGGCGATTTCAATAATCCTTATCCGGATACAGAGTCACCCTAATATCCTCACCAATCATGCGCATATCCTTCACCGACAGTGCCAAGTGCGCATCAATAGTTCTAATCGGCAAATTAAACATCGGCCTTGCGTCATTACCAAACAACTTGGGTGCCCAATAGCACACCAGCTCATCAAGTAAGCCTTCAGCAATAAAAGCCCCAGCCAAACCAGCACCAGCTTCAACCATGACCTGATTGCAACCGCGAGCAGCCAAAGCAACCAACAACGCCTGCAAATCAATATGCTCCGCCATAGCCGGTAAAAAGATCACTTCAGCACCAGCTTCAATAAGCGCCTGTGATTTCTCACGCTGGCTCTCACCCTCAAGAGTCGCAATCAGTGTCGCGCCCGGCTGCTCGAACATGCGTGCAGTGGCCGACATCTGTAACTTACTATCTACAACCACCCGCAGTGGTTGTTGGAGGCTATCTTGCACTCCCAGTTCTTCACTGGTTATACGCACGGTGAGGGACGGATCGTCCATTAATTGAGTGCCTATACCCGTAATAATTGCGCAACTCGCCGCCCGCAATCGCTGCACATCTTGACGTGCAGGTGGTGTGGTAATCCACTGGCTCTGGCCACTGGCCATCGCGGTGCGGCCATCAAGGCTGGCCGCCATTTTAACTAGCACCCAGGGCGTGCCCTCCTCCTGGCGCTTAATAAAACCTTTATTGATATCGCGAGCCTGATCTTCCAATAAGCCGCTGTCGACTTGAATGCCTGCATCCTGCAATTTCTTTATGCCAGATCCAGCAACTTGCGGATTGGGGTCCTCACAGGCAATCACCACCCGAGCGATACCAGCAGTGATCAATGCATCGACACAGGGGCCAGTTCTACCCTGGTGAGAGCATGGCTCTAGGCTGACATAGGCAGTTGCACCGGTGACATCGCCAGCGCTCTGCAAGGCCTCAACCTCCGCGTGATTACCCCCAGCAGGACGGGTAAAGCCCTGACCAACAACCTTACCATCAGCCACAATCACGCAGCCAACGGTTGGATTTGGAGAAGTAGTAAAGCGCCCCTGAGCAGCCAGTTTAAGGGCCTCGGACATCATCTCGCGATCAGTGACTGAGAAGCTCATTAGTCTTCAGCCGGCGTGGATTTAAGTTCAGTTAATCGATTGAGCTCATCTTGGAATTCACTGAGGTCTTGGAAACTGCGATAGACCGAGGCAAAGCGCACATAGGCAACTTCGTCTAACTCGCGCAGCTGACGCATGACCTCCTCACCGACAATACGCGATGACACTTCTCGCTCACCAGTGACCTGAAGAAAATGTTTAATTTGGGACAGGGCAACTTCGATTTTCTCAATGGATACAGGACGCTTTTCCAGCGCGCGCTGCAACCCGGCACGCAATTTATTCTCATCAAATGGTTCGCGGCTACCATCGGTTTTAATCACCCGCGGCATTACCAATTCGGCGAGCTCATAGGTAGTAAAACGCTCGCTGCACTCAACACATTCGCGACGTCGACGAACCTGTCCACCGTCCGCTACCAGACGTGAATCTATGACCTTGGTGTCATCCGCATTACAAAAGGGGCAATACATATATGTGCATCGAAATTTTGGGCGCTCATTCTACCACAAGATAAAGTATTTAAAGCCCCGAAATCTTGACCGATTTATGGATCAGTAACGACCTTTTACGGCCTATCCATTGGCGGTTCAGAGACGTCTGCGCCGGAATGAATATATTTCATACCCGCATCGGTAAATAGGGTGCGATGTTGAGGGCCAGAAGAGGACGCCTGACCCGTCTCATACTCGACATCGCCAGGGTAGGTTGCCGCCGTTTGGCCATTGGTTATTGATAGTTTTGGTGTCACATTATAAATCTCGCGCTGCGCCAAATCGAGACAGGCTGACTCTACTGTTTGATAGTGGCTAAGCAGTGAAAGTGTCAAAAAGGCCGGCGGCATAAGAGCTAGTTCGCCCTCAGCATGGAGAACTAAAGCCTGTTCTGGGCGCAGCCATTGGTATTCATGAATCTCGCCATTATCAATGATGATCTCGGCATTGGGATCGTCCGCACGGGCAACAAAGAACCAGGTAGCGAAACGCTTTTTCTCACTTTCAGGGGTTGTCCAATGACAAAAATGAACCAGCGACTCCTTGACAACAACAACACCGCACTCCTCATGTACTTCTCTGACCGCAGCAGTCTCTAACGCCTGATGCAGGCTGGGCGCCATATCTAACTCAACCTGATCAACCGCGCCACCAGGAAATACCCAGCTACCTGCAGCAAATTTCAGCTTGGGATTGCGGCGCAGCAGCAGCGTTTCGATACCCTGCTCCGTATCGCGCACCAACACAACAGTGGCCGACAAACGAGCCTCTACTGGCAGATTATTCATAGTGACACCCTAGTTAACGAACGACTATCCTAGGTAAAAACGCAGACAAAAAAAAGCCCCGCATAAACAGGGCTTTGAAATTACTGGCTAGGTAGGTCTTATCCGTAGACAGGGAAGCGTCCACAAACTTCAAGAACCTTGGCTTTGGTATCGGCAATAACTTGCTGTGAGTTACCTCCATCCAGACTATCCAATACATCACACATCCAATGGGTAAGCTGCACAGTCTCGTCCAAACCAAAACCACGGGTAGTAATAGCTGGTGTACCCACGCGCAGGCCAGAGGTGACAAATGGCGAACGGGGGTCGTTGGGTACGGCATTTTTGTTTACCGTGATAAACGCCTCACCCAGAGCAGCATCGGCATCTTTACCTGTGTACTCTTTGCCAATCAGGCTTACTAGCATTAGATGATTCTCAGTACCGTTAGAAACAATACTAAACCCGCGCTCCATAAACGTCGCCGCCATCGCCTGAGCATTGGCAACCACTTGTTTTTGATAGACAACAAACTCTTCGCTAGCCGCTTCTTTAAAGGCGACTGCCTTGGCCGCGATTACATGACAGAGAGGGCCGCCCTGGCTGCCAGGGAAAACTGCAGAGTTACACTTTTTGGCAATGTCTTCGTCGTTGGTCAGAATGATGCCACCACGAGGTCCACGCAGAGTCTTATGAGTGGTTGATGTCACCACATGGGCATGAGGAACTGGGCTTGGATAAACGCCTGCAGCAACCAAACCAGAGACGTGAGCCATATCAACCAGCAGGTAGGCACCCACTTTATCGGCAATTTCTCGGAAACGCGCCCAGTCCATAATGCCGGAGTAGGCAGAGAAACCAGCAATAATCATGGCTGGCTTGTGCTCAATAGCCAAGGCTTCGACCTGATCATAGTCAATCAGACCTGTCTCGGCATTTAAACCATATTGAATAGGATTGTAGAGCTTGCCAGAAAAGTTAGGCTTGGCACCGTGAGTCAGGTGGCCACCATCCGCCAAGCTCATGCCCAGAACCGTATCACCCCCTTTGATCAATGCCAAAAATACCGCGCTGTTAGCCTGTGAACCACTGTGGGGCTGCACATTGGCATATTCTGAGCCGTATAGGCTCTTCAGTCGATCAATCGCCAACTGCTCGGCCACATCAACATATTCGCAACCGCCGTAGTAACGCTTGCCCGGATAACCTTCAGCATATTTATTGGTCATTTTGCCGCCCTGCGCTTCCATCACCGCTGGGCTGGTGTAGTTCTCTGATGCAATTAATTCAATATGTTGTTCTTGACGTTGATCTTCCTGCTGAATCGACTGCCATAATTCGGCGTCAAACTTTGCAATTGTCTGGTCTTTATCAAACATGATTTAGGGGTTTCCTGAGCGTTAAAACGAATTGAATTTTTAGGCTCGAATTCTACCTCAAACACGCCGAGTCTTACACCCCAAATAGCATAGTTTTATCGCAATTAGGGCCAGCGAGAAGTGCTTATTTTTCGAACAGCGCCATCGCTTCAATATGGCTGGTATGGGGGAACATGTCCATTACCCCGGCAGCCGCAATTTTGTAACCCGCATCGGCCAATACATTCGCATCGCGAATCATGGTCGCTGGATGACAGGATATATAAATAATCTGCTTGGCCTTGGTTTTGGCGACCCAGGGCATAACGCCTGCAGCACCATTGCGTGGCGGATCCAGCAACACTAAATCAACCGGATCTCTACTGCTGTAAGCACTGGCCAGACCCACAGAGCAGCTTAAATCTGCCACTGCAAACTCGGTATTGGTGATATTGTTCATACGCGCATTTTCCTCTGCGCCCTTAACCAGTTCCGGTAGTCCCTCGATGCCAATCACAGTTCCGTAACGCTGCGCCAATGGCAAAGATAAGTTGCCGGTGCCGCAATAGAGATCTATCGCAGTCCCTGTTTCAGTAATAGAGCGGTCCGGGAGCAAGTCGAGCATCTGGGCAATCATCAGGCGATTAATCTCACCATTAACCTGAATAAACTGACCTGGTTCAAAGGTCAGATGAATATGCTCATTGACCGAAAAGGTTAAAGGATCAGTCCCTGAGTCGAGCCGGTTAAACTGCGCCTGCTTACCGGCCTTCCACCACAGCTGCCCAGCGCCAAAACCCATATCTTGAAGGCCTGAAAGAATTGACTCCAACTCCTCATCGGTAGGAAAGCGACTCGCCTCAACCGCAATGGCAAAGCTGTCATCTGCCGATACCAGCTCAACTTCAAATACGCGGATAGCTGCGGGAAACAATTCCAACCACTGTGGCAGCATCGCAATCACATCGGGCAGCGGCCCGCTAAGCACCGGACATTGGGTGATAGGCTCGATGCGCCGACTGCCGGCATTGCGAAACCCTATTAAAAAGCGTCCATCTTTGGCTCTCTGTACCGCCAACCTCGCCCTGCGCCTATAACCCCACTGGGGGGCGCTTAAAGCGGACAGCACTCGCTGTGGCGTCAAACCGCCACGCTGCAAATTAGATAATAGCTGCTGCTGTTTAAATTCAAGTTGTTGCCGATGATCAAGATGTTGCAAACTACAACCACCACATCGGGAGAAATGCTTACAACTGGGTTCCACCCGGTGCTCAGAGGCAGCGATAATCTCGGTGACGCGACCCTCATCATAGTTACGCTTTTGATTGTTGCGCCGAAACGCCACTTTTTCAGTGGGCAGCGCGCCATCAATAAAACAGGTTTTGCCATTAATACGCCCAATACCTCGACCGTCATAACTGAGGTCGATAATCTCGCAGTTGAGGGTTTGCTTGTCGATCATGGTCTTACCTTGTTTTTTTATTGGGCACTGGTTGGATGGTTATTAAATACAGGTTCCCTGTGTATTGGCCGCGATGGTAGCAGAACAACACAACCAACCCGACATATGAATTACAGCTCTGGTCAATTCTAAGCACAACTAGACAGGTAAATAGAGCGTAGGGTCATCAGCTAAAAGAACCACCCACAAAAGGAGAAATGATATGGGCATAGGAAACACCTCTCAGCAATGGGGCTGGCTAAGTAAAACATTGCATTGGCTAACCGCTATACTCATTTTTATTCAGATACCGCTGGGCTTTTATGCCGAGAGTTTAAAGCTATCGCCTTTAAAAATGGATATTTTTGTCTGGCACAAGTCTCTCGGCATGCTGGTGTTTTTATTGCTGATACTGCGCTTACTGTGGCGGATCAAGGGCACTATTCCCGAAACAGTTGGCGCCAGCCTAATTCAACAGTATCTTGCCCAAGCAGCCCATTGTCTGCTCTACGGCCTGATGGTTTTACTGCCAATCTCTGGCTGGATAACCTCCTCAGCGGCCAATATACCGATTAAATTATTCTGGCTAATTCCACTGCCGGCAGTAGTTGGCCCAGATGATGCACTCAAATCTCTGGCCGCCGAAGTCCATGAGATAAGTGTCTTTGTGCTTTTGGCCGTTCTAATCTTGCATATAGGTGCAGCTCTCCGTCATCATCTGTTACTACGCGACAATACACTTAAGCGAATGTGGTTTTAATGGTGCATCCAACGAGGGATTTACGGGTGAAAATAATTAGATTTTTGGTGGGCTTATTTTTCTTATTGGGTTTCCCTGCAGCCTCGGCAACAGACTGGCAGTCAGACCCAGCCAATAGCCATTTATACTTTGCACCCAGCTACGAAGGCATGCCCATTAACGGTGCGTTTAAACAATTTTCAACGATCTATCAAACTGACTCACAGGGTCAGCCAGACAACTTGAGAGTGAATATTGCGATCGCCAGTGCTGACTTGGGTAACAGTGACCTCAATGAAGCGATTGGCGCAATAGACTGGTTTAATATTTCTGACTTTCCTCAGGCGCAATTTATCAGCGAGGAATTTAGCCACAGCGGCGACGGGGCATTTTTGGCTAAGGGAACTCTTCAGCTTAAAGGATTTAAAAAAACTATTACTGTTCCCTTTCGCTGGCAAGCTCTTTCTGAAGACAGCGCATCAATGACCGGGGAACTAATATTGAGCCGCAATGATTTTTCCATCGGCACCGGTGAGTGGGCAAGCGGCGAACAGATAGGTCTGGCGGTCAAAGTTTGGTTTGACGTGGTTTTTACAGCCAGTAAAACTCACCTATGAAAAACTTAACCACGCTACTAACGAGTCTTATTTTTTTATCTAGCTGTGCGGTTCAGCAAGACTATACAGCCAGTCCAGATCAACCTTCTGACTTTCCTAACAGCCTCTATCTGCAATCAGACGCAGACTTTGATGTGTATAAAGTCGATAGCGATTTATCTAGAATTCTGATCCGCGTTTATCGTGGCGGCCTGCTGGCAAAACTAGGACACGACCATATTGTTGCCAGCCAGAATATGCAGGGATATATCCGTATTCATAAAAAAACTGGAGAATGTCGCGCTGATTTTTATGCGCCACTGAAAAGTCTCGATGTGGACAATGAAATATTTAGAGCGGCAGAAAATCTAGATACTAGCCCGTCGCAAGCAGATATTATCGGCACCAAAAACAATATGCTGAAAAGTCTGGAACAGGCGCAATTTCCGTTTGCCCAACTGCGCAGTAGCGACTGCTCTCCAGCAGTATCCGCAGAGGCAACAGGCGCAGCACTCAGCCTTCATGGCGTAACTCGGGAACTCCAGTTGGAAATCAGCATCGAGTTTGCTGAAGAGCAGCCATTAAGGCTAAAAGGCGGTTTTTCTATTCTGCAGACTGATTTTGATATTGAGCCATTTTCTATTATGAATGGCTTGATAAAAGTAGAGGATAGGCTTGACCTAAGCTATTCCATTAGCGCCACAAAGCTGGCAATTTAGGCGCTGATTACGAGGCAGCGCAGTGTATTGAGGCGGAAGACTTCATCGGTTGGCATGGCCGGTGTTTTCCTAGCCGCCGAGCATTGCAAAGAGTAGTAATTCCTGTCAGCAAAGTGTGCAGGTCAGAGATAAAAATACGGCCATAAACAAGAAAAATTCCTTTACCAAATAGCTCAATTCCTTGTATTTACAATAGCCTGACAGGGTGTTAGTTGAAGGCGCGAACATTTAAATAACGAATGAGACTAATGAATAGCCTTGACCATGTTTGAAGGTTTTTCTGTCTTGGTCTACTTTCACGCGAACTGATTACCAAGCAATCGGCTTGCCCTCCCAATCCAAGTAAGACAGCTGTCCGTCCACATCAGCCTGATCCATGATGCTGACCAATCTATCGGCAACAAAGGCGGTCGAAAATAGATTTTCTTTTTGAACTGACGCCTGAAAGGGCTTGGATAAAGCCGTGTCGGTGGTGCCCGGATGAAATGAAATTAACTTAACGTTTTTGGCGCGCCGCGCGTATTCCACAGCGAGCGTCTTCAGCATCATATTAAGCGCCGATTTTGATGTTCGGTAGGCATACCAGCCGCCCATTCTGTTGTCACCGATACTGCCTACTCTGGCACTGAGCGCAGCGACTACACAGCGCTGTTTGCCTGCCAAAATCTTATGTAAGAATTTGAGCCACAGCGAGGGGATAACCGTATTGGCATGAAAAATTTCATGCAGGGCATCGGCGCTAATATCTTCAAGGCGCTTTTCTGGCCAAATATAATCGTTGTGTAGTACACCATGGCAGATACAAACTCGACTCAAAGTACCAGCATAAGGCGTCAGCTGTAACACAACATCGGCCATTGCCTGCTCGGTGTAGTCGGTTTGAATCCAGACCAATCGATTACTGGATATCCAGTGGCCCGACAAATCTTCAGTCTGAACATTGCGGCTGACCGCAATAATCTTATCGATGGAAGAGTCGGTGAGCAGCCGGGCAACAATTGCTTGACCCAAACCACCACCGGCACCTAATACCAAGGCATTGCGAGGATGTTCCTGAGTCATACTTTATCAGCTCCAATAGCACAGGACTCACAGCGCTCCTGGCCCGTCAGCAAGCGAGAAATACGGTAGCGATTTTTAGCGAAGAACAGATAGCCGATATCGGCGACCTGCTTAATGATCGGCCAGCGCAGTATCGCAACCCACTTCCGCTTGCCCACTAGAGCCCAAGCCTGATAGGTCACATCCAGTCCAAAGATAAGCGCACCATCGGACAACTGGCCGTGCAGTATACGGTCTGCCTCGCGTTGGTCTATATGGGGAAAGCGCGCGCCAAAATCAGCCGCATAAATATCTTCAAAGGCAATCTTGCCTGCGCCATCTAAACTGTTGAGGTGGCGCATCTCTGCAGCACAGAGTGGGCATCCGCCATCATAAAAAATGGTTAAATCTGTCATGTTTACAGTTCCTGAATCATCATAAAAATAACCATCATATGCCATAGAGCAACCACTATAGTGACTCTTTGGCGCATCAGCCAGTAGGCTCTATTGCTCTCGCCAGACTGCCCATCCACTATCCGTTCGGCCCAGAGAACAGTCAAAAAACCCGCTAATAGCAGGGTCACCGCAAAAATCGTAATTACAGGAGCAATATAGATCAGGAGTAAGCTAGCCCAGGCACTTAGTGCCAGCAGATTACTCAATACAATTGCGGCATTGGTCAGTCGGTTCGCTTCGCCAGCTCGGGCAGTAGCCCAGAGAATACCGCATAAAAAACTGAGGATCACGGCGCTATAGGCAATAAACACATAGGGTGCGTAGAGCCCAAAAACCGCTGTGCTCTGTAAACCAGCGCCTGACATAAATCCCTGCAGCATTAACAGCGCCAGCAAGAGAAATGGCAGGGAGCCAAGATCACCCAAAAACGCGGCTAAATTGTAAGGTACTGATGAAGGCGGAGAGGCTTGCTGTGGCATGGTTATTCACTATTTAACGGTCTTAAAGGTACGAACCATATGTCAGTTTGGATGCATAGCTGCCGTTGAAGATGAATCTAAACCAGATATTTTGGCGTAAATGGAAGTAGTCGTGCAAAAGCGCATGAATCCATTATATCGGTGACTATCAATGCCCCATCAAGTCGGCCTGTTTCTGTTTAAAAACGATTTACGTGTTGACGACAACCCAGCGTTAGCTAGGGCCGCTGCTGAGGTCGACCAACTAATCTGCCTGTATTGCCTTGAATCAAGACAGCCCCCATCAAGCTTGCACGCACCCGGTTATTTGTCGCCGCAACGCCAGACCTTTCTATTCCAATCTCTAGCCGACTTGCACCATAGCCTTAGAAATCTTGGTCAGCGGCTTAATTTCAGTACAGAGTCTCCGCTCGATATTATTCCTCAGCTAATCACTCAACATGATATTAGCCAAATTTACTGCAGTGAAAATACCGGAGTCCACGAAAATCAGATCTGGCAGCAGCTGTTCAAACGTTATCCCATGATCAGCTTTACTCGCATCGCCAGCCATACTTTGTTTGAGCAAGCGGATCTTCCCTTCCCACTCGCCGAGCTGCCCGATAGTTTCTCCAAGTTCCGTAAATGGGTTGAGCGGCTCGACATCAAACCCCCTATACCCGCTCTTAAGCAGCTGCCACGCAGCCCAGAGCTTTCGGAACAATGGCCTCAGATCCCAATTATTTCGAGCCAAAGCATGCTGTTTGATGGCGGCGAGCGACAGGGCCTAGCTCACCTAGAGAACTACTTTGAGCGCAATCTGGCCAGCAGCTACAAAGAGACTCGCAATGGCCTTGACGGCATGGACTACTCAACCAAGTTTTCGCCATGGCTGGCCAACGGCAGCCTTTCTGCACGACGTATAGTATGCAGATTACGCAACTATGAGCACGACGTAGAGGCCAACGATTCGACCTACTGGATATACTTTGAGCTTTTGTGGCGCGAATACTATCAATGGTATGCCCACCGTCATGGCAAACGGTTGTTCAATGTTAGCGGTATTAAAACCAGTAAACCGAAAACCAGCTTTTACCCTGAACGATTTCAGAAATGGTGTAACGGTAATACCCCTTACCCCATTGTGAACGCCTGCATGAAACAGCTCAATAGTACGGGTTATATGAGCAATCGCGGACGCCAACTGGTGGCCAGCTGTTTTGTTCATGAATTGGGGCTCGACTGGCGCTACGGAGCGGCCTATTTGGAACAACAGCTCATTGATTACGACACTGCCTCCAACTGGGGTAATTGGCAGTATCTCGCGGGCGTTGGCGCAGACCCTCGTGGTCATCGCCGCTTTGATCTGGCCAAGCAAACTAATATCTATGACCCCAAGCGAGTATTTATTGAACGCTGGGATGGGGATAACCATGATGACTCACTCGACTCTGTCGATGCCGCTGATTGGCCAGTGCACAAGGCGCAGGAGCCCGAGCAATGACTCAGTTTCATACCCTGAGACTTATTTTAGGTGATCAATTAAATCGCCAGCACTCCTGGTATCAGCATCAGGATGATGGGATTTTGTACCTGATCGCAGAATTACATCAGGAAGCTCATTACGTAACCCACCATATCCAGAAGCTGAGTGCTTTTTTTGCTGCCATGGAAGCCTTTGCATCCTCACTGCGCAGCGATCAACATCAGGTTAGCTATCTAACGCTGGATGACAGCGCTCAATACGCGAGCCTACCCCAGCTGCTTGAGGCGCTGTGCCAAGAACATGGGGTGCAGCACTTCGAGTATCAGCAGCCAGACGAATACCGCCTAGCGCAACAGCTCCAGTCACTAAATATCGACGCGCAGGTTGTCTGCTGTGACACTGAACACTTTTTACTCCCTCAGGCTGAAATCTCGAACTATATCAATGCCGGCAAACACAACCGCATGGAGTCGTTTTATCGCAAAATGCGCCTGCGCTTTGATGTGCTAATGGACGGTAAGCAACCTCAGGGGGAGCGCTGGAATTTCGATGGCGAGAACCGGCAGAAACTCAAACCGGCTGATCTTGAGCTGGTCCCTCAGCCCCTCTTATTTGCCAACCCAGTGGATAAAATTCTGCAGCGTATTGAGAAACATCAGATTGCATCATTGGGCTCTATGACCGAGCAGCTGCTCTGGCCAGTGGATGAACAGCAAAGCCTGCAATTACTGGAATTTTTCTGCCAGCACTGCCTGCCCAATTTTGGACGCTTCCAAGATGCCATGACGGGCAAGGGCGAGAATCGCTGGAGCCTCTACCATTCGAGAATTTCCTTTGCGCTCAACAGTAAAATACTGCACCCGATGCAAGTTATTGAGGCCGCACTACGCCGTTTCGGTGAACCTGACAGTCCGGTAGATTTAGCGCAAATTGAAGGTTTTATTCGTCAAATTCTGGGCTGGCGCGAATATGTCCGTGCCGTTTACTGGGCCAATATGCCCAATTATGCCGAGCGTAATGCGTTGGATGCAGAGCGTGATCTGCCGGATTATTTCTGGACCGGCAAGACCAAAATGGCCTGCATGAAGCAGGCCATTGACCAATCTCTGGATTATGCCTACGCCCATCATATTCAGCGATTAATGGTTACCGGTAACTTTGCCATGCTGACAGGCATTGACCCAGTACAGGTCGATAATTGGTATCTAGGTATTTATATTGATGCGGTTGAATGGGTCGAGATGCCGAATACTCGCGGTATGAGCCAGTTTGCCGACGGCGGACTAATCGCCACAAAACCCTACGCCGCCAGCGGTAGCTATATCAATAAAATGAGTGATTATTGCAAGGATTGCCACTACAGCGTCAAAGAGCGCTTCAACGACCTCGCCTGCCCTTTTAATAGCCTTTACTGGCATTTTATGCAGCGCCATAGCGATAAGTTCTCCAATAACCCACGCACTGCCATGGCTTACCGCAGCTGGGATAAAATGGATCGCGAAGTGAAAGAGGCCCTGCTCGCGCGCGCCGAATATTATCTCGCAAATATTGAGAGCCTGTAGACGGATTTTTAATCGACTAGCGCCAGAAAGGCGCAACTGTCGATGCCCACTGAGGGCAAACTGAAGTTGTTAAACTCCAGGTTACCTTTTATCTTCAGGGCTGGCTGATGTCGATTAATGCATCAACAATTGCACTGTAGCTACTGTAGAACTCCTTCGATGTCCCATCCTCAAAGGTTACTGGTGTAGCCACATCACCTTCAAGCTTGATAAATCCCATAGAATCTAAAAATACCGCCATTGCAATACGAAAGTCGATCGAACCTATCCAGTTGATATATTTCAAAGCACCCCAGTTCTGTTTTGAATCGCCCGTCGAGGAGTACTTGGTAATACGAGTAAAGACCACGTCATTGGCACGATCAATAAAAATATATTGACCAAATTTACCAGATGCATTAAAGATAACTGCCCTGTCATCATGGCGAGAAATCCACCAATGCAATGAATAACCCCGGTCCTGCGCAATGGTTGAACTATTGAGGCTATCCCAAACTTTGCTAAAGGTTTCGTCGACAAATTGCTTGGAAATAATTTGCTCGCCATTCCAGTTTCCGCTGCGGGAAAATAACAATCCAAAACGTGAATACTGTCGTGCAGTGGTATCCACACAACAATAGGTTAACGGCGTACCAGCTGCATCTTGCCAGAGGGTTACATCATGAAGTCCGATTTTATTAAAGATACGTTCTCGCAGTAAGGTATCTGCAGCGGTACCTGTGACCTGCAACAAAATATCTGCCAGCAACATTGAGTTGACATTATTGTATTCGAATACCAGGCCAGCCTCTTTCTCCACACCCACGTTACGTGCGTAATCTAGATGGTCGGAGGAAAAAAACATATTCTCATGCTCGTGCTCAGGAAACTCCAAGCCGCTGGTCATATCCAACAGGTCTCGCAGGGTAATGTCTCTGCGCTCATCATTGAAATAATCCAAGTATTTTGCAACCGGATCGTCGAGGCTGTCTATCTCGCCACGATCAATGGAGATACCAATCAATGCAGAGTAAAAGCTTTTTGCCATTGACCAAGAAGTGCCAAATGAATCTTTGCTGAACCCCTCGGCATACCGCTCGCCAACCAGTAATCCATTCTTAATTAAAACAACCCCCTGGGTGGCAGAATCTTCAAATGATAAATCAAACAACGTATCGATTTTAGCTTGCTTAACCTGGGCATCAGCGGCCGAAGCCTCTAACCATTCCTGGCCGGGATACACCTCCGAGCCCTGAGCACAAAGGTTTATCGAAAAACCTAGTGCAAAAGCCCCAACAACCAATCCACGCTTTAAAAAATTCTCCATTTCTCCCCTCAAAGACTATTATTTTTATTAAGGTTTAGAGTACAGCGGATACGCCCAGCTGTAAAACAAACCGGTAGTACAGAGGTTCAAATCTCCTTGGTTATTTAAGACAATTAGAACGACGCAAAGTCAATACGATTTTAAATATTACTCTACGCCTTAATCTATCGTGCTTTACCCGCATGCATAGTTGGTAAAAACTATTTGCACCTCAAAGCAAAACAGATTAAGTTACTACCTCCAGCTCTGTCTAAAAAAAGGCACTGGAGCAGCTGTACGAGCAGTGTCGTATGTGAACTTCTAGCGAAACATGCTGGCACTAATAATAAAAAAGTTTTAACAGTAGGGGTTACACATGACAAACAACTTAGCGTCCGGCGATTACGTCGGCATGTCCTTTTGGCTAATTTCCATGGCACTCGTTGCTGCCACAGCTTTCTTCTTCCTTGAGCGCGACCGTGTTGCGGGCAAGTGGAAGACATCTTTGACAGTTTCAGGCCTGGTTACACTGATCGCAGCAGTACATTATTTCTATATGCGTGACGTATGGGTAGCAACTGGGACCTCTCCAACTGAATTCCGCTATATCGACTGGCTGCTAACTGTGCCGCTGTTGATGGTTGAGTTCTACTTGATTATGTCTGCAGTAGGTAAGGTACCAGCACGTGTATTCTGGAACCTGCTAGGTGGTACTACAATAATGCTGATCTTCGGCTACATGGGCGAAACTGGCTCGATGGGTGTGGGCCTCGCGTTCGCTCTGTCAATGGCAGCTTGGCTATATGTAATTTGGTACATTATAAAAGGTGAAGCGAGTCAGGTTAATGCTAGCTTGGCAAATCCTAATGTCCAAAAAGCCTACAAGACTATGACATTCCTGGTAACAGTAGGTTGGGCAATCTATCCTCTGGGTTACTTTATGGGTTACCTTGGCGGTGGAGCAGACGCTGGCACTATGAACCTTATTTACAACCTGGCCGATTTCTGGAACAAGATTGGTTTCGGTATCGTAATCTGGTCAGCTGCAGTAGCCGATTCAGAATAAGCTACTCTGTTTTAAAGATTAGAAAGACTGAAAGGGCCAGCATTGCTGGCTCTTTCTCTCTAAACAAAATAAAAACAATAAAGTAACTACCCAAAAAGTTACGCTTAATAAGGGTACTGTTAATGTCCCCATCAAGAATGAATCAAATACAAGCATTGCGAGTACTGGACTCCCTATACCAGCGCGAAATGCCACAGCAAGATAGCAGTCTGTTTCAGGCGGCCAGCTATCATTTTAAGAATCCAGGAAAGTCTTTTAGAGCGCAGCTCGCGCTATCTAGCGGCATAGCCCTAGGTTTAAACGAGCAAGATAATTTACATTGGGCGGCAGCTTGTGAGCTGCTGCACAACGCCTCACTGATCCATGATGATATCAGTGATGCCAGCACCCACAGACGTGGACAAGAAAGTATTCACGAGTACTTTGGATCGGATATGGCACTCTGCCTCGGCGACTGGATGGTTGCTAAAGCATTTGAGCTAGCCGCTAGAAATAGCCGCCACGGTGGTGTTCTAGCCGCTCTTCTGGCCGAAGCAATGCAAGAGACATGCAGTGGTCAGATCTCTGATATTACCCAGCGCCAATGCGCGGAATTAGAGGAGTGGCAGCGAATTGCCAAAGGTAAAACGGCCCCTCTACTCATTGCTCCCATAAAGGGAGCTGCCCTAGCAGCAGGTCTGGATAACAATCTCGATAGCCTAGAGCGGCTCGTTGGTCTCTGTGGCCTAGCCTATCAGGGGCGCAACGATATTGACGATATTATCCCCTCAAGCCACCGCTCCAGTGATCTGGATGGCCGCAAGCCCAACTTAGTGATTAGTCTATTTGCCCAGCAAGGTGTTGGCCGCGGTGACTTTAGCCTTTGGTATCAGTCCGAAGACAATAATCAGCTAACACACTGGCAGCGCCGGATCGCCTCGAGCGATGTGATCCTGCAAGCGAATCAGTCCGTGGAATACTGGCTGGTGCAGGCAGATCAGCTGGTCAATACATTGCCCATTCAACTTCAGCCAGTGGCCCATGGGTTGGTTGCGTCCGTAAAACAGAAAATAATTATTAAACGCCAAGGGCAGATCGCTTGACATCAAAAACATTTGGAGCTGGCAAGAAATTGGTAGTTATCGGAGCAGGCTTCGCCGGTATAGCAACAGCATTAAGACTCAGAGCAATAGGCTACGACGTCACATTAATGGAGCGTCTCGATAGTTTAGGCGGTCGCGCCCAGGTATTTGAGCGTGGCGGCTATCGCCATGACGCAGGGCCGACAGTTATCACAGCCCCATTCCTGTTTGATGAGCTATTTGAATTATTCGACGAAAAGCTTTCAGACCATCTCGATTTTGTTCCTCTTGATCCCTTCTATCGATTTCATTTTGCCGATGGCAGTCAATTCGATTATCGCGCCAGTATTGAAGACACATTGACCGAGATTCGGCGCTTTAACCCCGATGATGCTGACGGCTATTTGAAGCTGCTAGAGAAGTCTAAAAAAGTCTACGATGTGGGCTTTAAGCAGCTGGTTCACAGGCCTTTTACTCGGGTCTGGGATATGGTTAAGCAGGTTCCAGCGCTACTGATACTCAAGTGTTATAAAACGGTGTCCCAGATGGTCAATAGCCACCTTAAGCACCCATTGATTCGCCAGGCATTTTCCATTCACCCCCTGCTGGTTGGCGGCAATCCCTTTAAGACAACAGCTATCTACACATTGATTCATTACCTTGAGCGTCGCTGGGGTGTGTTTTTCTGCATGGGCGGTACCGGCAAACTGGTCGAAGAGCTGGGTGCACTGATGGCGCGCCAAGGCATCAACATTCAGCTCAATGCCGATGTCGATGAGATTATTGTTGAAAACAAACGTGCCACTGGTGTGCGTCTCAGCAATAACCAGATCATAGATGCTGATCTTGTGGTCTTTGGCGGCGACCCTGAAACCTGCTATCAACACCTGCTACCAAAGAAAAAGCTAAGCCTACCAAGCATTAAGAAACAATACAGCATGGGGCTCTATGTTCTCTACTTTGGTACCAAAAAGCTGTATCCAGATGTTGCCCACCACAGCATTTGGATGGGACCTAGATTTAAACAGCTACTCTCCGAAATTTTTGACGCCAAGCATATGAGTGAAGACTTTTCTCTCTATGTACATCGCCCTACCGCCACCGATAAGAGCTTTGCACCCGAGGGCTGTGAATCATTCTATGTGCTCTGTCCAGTACCCAACCTGCAGGGTAATGTGAAATGGGAGACCGAGGGCGAGGTACTGCGCGACCGTATCGTCACCGCGCTAGAAGAGACTATACTTCCAGATCTGTCCTCAGTGATTGAAGAGGTGTTTTGGATGACCCCAGAAGATTTTGCCAGTGATTATCGCTCCATGCATGGCGCAGGGTTTTCTATCGAACCGAGATTAACTCAATCGGCCTGGTTTCGCTTTCACAACCGCGATAGCGCGATAGATAATCTCTATTTCGTTGGCGCAGGTACCCATCCGGGTGCAGGCTTGCCCGGTGTGGTCAGTTCGGCCAAAGTCGTCGAAGAACTACTCACTGGTGTTGAGGTGGGTTCGGGCGGCTAAACTATGAACAATCACAGGCCAGACTCTCTGCCGTCAGGCGAGCTACAACCACAGCAGATGCTGGCCCGTCACGGCAAATCCTTTTACTGGGCGAGTAAGTTTCTCGGCGCTGAACTAGCCGATCGCGCTGCCCAGCTCTACCTATTTTGTCGCTATGTAGATGATCTGGCCGATGGTGACCTACCCGACCGGCAAGAATCTCTTGAAGATATTCGTGCCCGCCTTGCAGGCAAAGATATTGCTGCTGGACCAGAAATTGAAGCCTTTATTGAATTGGCCAATAACAACAATATCCCTTTAGCCGCCGCTGCCGAACTACTCGACGGTATGCTCAGCGACCAGAATCCCACTGCAGTGGCTGACGAGGCAGAGCTGCTGCGTTACTGTCACGCCGTAGCTGGCACCGTGGGACTGATGATGTGTCGAGTACTCAAGTGCACAGAACCCCGCGCCGACAGCTTTGCGATCGATTTAGGTGTTGCCATGCAACTCACCAACATTTCCCGCGATGTGCTGGAAGATGGGAAAATAGCGCGCCGTTATCTGCCCGCCAGCTGGGCCAACTTTACCCCGGCACAGATTGCCAACGCAGAGTCCGACTGCCAGCAGCCAGTGGCACAAGCCATCGCAAGGCTGTTAGACCTAGCGGAACAATATTACGCCAGTGCACTGCTAGGAATACGCCTATTACCCTTTCGATCAAGACTATCTATTGCCATAGCACTGCGCGTCTATCGCCAGATTGGCTGGGTACTCAGGCGCCGTAAACTAGCCTGGTGGCAGGGGCGGGTGATGGTCAGCGGCGGCGAAAAAGCCCTGCTTAGCCTGCGCAGTCTGGCGGATCTTCGGCCAAAAAAAGTACCGGCTCACCAAACTCAGTTACACCAGCATCTGCAGGGGTTAGCCGGTGTCCAGCCCAAATAAGCCAATCCCATTGGATATCGCCATTATTGGCGGTGGCAGTGCCGGTATGGCCTTGGCCACCAAACTGGATAATCTGTCGGCCACAGTGTTTGAACCTAAAACCGCCGCCGAGCGCGATTGCAGCTGGGCACTTTGGGCACAGCCACAACAGTTAGAGGAATTTAGTCCGGCTATCAGAGGCAGCTGGGATCAATGGCGTTTAATTGATCACAGTGGCGAAATCATCCATCAGAGCAATCAATATCGTTACACCAGCCTCAGCTCGGGGCAATATTTACAACATTGCGAAGCCGGTCTGAAAGACTCGGTTAGTCTGGTCCGCGCGCCCATTGAAAGCATAGTAAGTCAGGGCAGCGGCGGACAATTTAGCGCCGATGGTCAGACCTATAGCGCTAAAACCATTTATGACAGTCGGCCACCCATATTGGACGACAATAGCCTGCGTCAGCACTTTGTGGGTTGGGAAATAAGCACCAAAGAACCGATAGAGCATGCAGATATAGCCACATTGATGGATTTTCGTGTCGACCAGTCCCGTGGCCTGCACTTCATCTATGTACTGCCCTACTCGGATCGACATTTACTCGTAGAATCGACCATGATCTCAACCCAACTTGAAGATAAAGACTGGTATCGCAAGGCTATTAGTCAATGGCTCACAGAACGCAATATTCAGATCCAGTCCAAGTTGCGTGAAGAGTATGGCGTGATCCCAATGGTGCCAGTACAGCCACAGAATGCCGATATAGCCTGTATTGGGGCCGCCGGTGGCGCCGTGCGGCTGTCCTCCGGCTATGGCTTAAGCACTATTCAGGCACAGATGGCTGTCCTAGCAGAGTCTATAGCTGCTGGGGAGTACAGAGTCCCAATGCCTTTTTCCAAACGCCTTGTTTTTATGGACAAGGTATTTAATCGCGCTCTTGATACCCAGTCAGATCATGGTGTAGAGCTATTTATGGCAACCGCCAAAACTCTGAATGCCGATCAATTTGCCCGCTTTATGCTCGGTACTGCAGGCTCGATGGAATGGGCCAAAGTCGTATTGGCAATGCCCAAGTGGCCATTTATCAAATCAGCACTTAAACAATTTTTGAGTCATGACTAGCTGGGATCTAGCCGCCATAGCGGCCGTACTCTTGATAGGCGTGCCCCATGGTGGCCTAGACGGGGCAGTGGCACGTCGTATTGGCTGGCCTAAGGGGCTCGTGGGATATATTGGCTTCCATCTCAGCTATATTGCACTGGCTGCTCTTGTAGTTTGGCTGTGGTGGCAATGGCCCGTTCCGGGGCTGGCCGGTTTTTTACTCATTTCAGCACTGCATTTTGGCAGCAGTGATATCGCTCTCACCCAGTCCGCAACAGCACAAAAAGCCAGCCATCAATGGCTCCCCCTGATTGCTCATGGAGGCTTGGTATCCATCGCCATTCCTAGCTTGCAGCCCATTGCTGTTCAGCCGCTATTTACTATTTTGGTAGGTGATGTAGGCGCCGCAATGCTTATCGAGACTATTGGCATGTTGTTTTTACCCTGGCTACTGAGCTGCTTGATCTATTGTGTCTATGCAACAATTTACCCAGCTTGGCGCACTCCGTTACTCAACTTGGTTGTCTTATTGATACTGGTGTTTTTGCTACCACCACTCACTAGCTTTGCCCTGTACTTTTGCCTCTGGCATAGCCGCAACCACATATTGCGTATATGGTATAGCCTTAAAGACGAAAGGGAACGCAGGCAAAGTTTTATTGAGGCAATCCTCTATAGCGTGATCGCGTGGATAGCCGCACTGGTATTTTTTACGCTATTTCAGGGGTCTTTATCCACAGCACTGATACAATTAACTTTTATCGGTCTTGCCGCATTGACCGTACCCCATATGTTACTCGTCGACCTAGCCGACAAACTAAAACAGCAGAGACTGTTGCCATGACCAATATAAGTAATCGCAAAGATGACCATATCCAACTGGCTCTGCAAAAAAACCATCAGGCTCAGGCTGGCTGTGGGTTGGACCACCTAACCTTTGAACACATTGCGCTGCCGCAGCTCGCGCTGTCTGACATAGACATAAGCAGTGAATTTCTTGGCCAGCCGGTGTCAGGGCCCTTTATTATCGGCGCTATGACCGGCGGCTGTGATAATGGCGAGCGTATTAACCAAAACCTGGCTGAAGCCGCTGAATATTGCCATATACCTATGGCTCTGGGATCCCAGCGTGCGGCACTGGAACAGACGCTTGCACAGAATGTTCGCCGCTGGGCACCCAAAGCAACCATATTAGGAAATCTCGGTGCCACACAGCTACAGCAATCAGGATTAGACCTTGCCAAACGCGCAGTCGATAGCGCGACGGCGGATGCATTGGTCATCCACGTAAATCCGCTACAAGAACTTGTTCAACCAAATGGTGATCGCGACTGGAATAAGGTTTTGGAAGCGATTCAAGGCTGCGTTAGCACCCTTTCTGTACCCGTAATCATCAAAGAAGTCGGTGCTGGTATCGGCCCCAGCACTGCGAAGAGGCTGGCAGATGCCGGTGTTAAGTGGATCGAAATTGCTGGTCGCGGCGGTACCAGCTGGGCTAGCATCGAGCTGGCGAGAAATAGCTCAACTAAAGAACAGCAGATTGCCGAACCTTTTATCGACTGGGGTATGGATACAGCAGATTTAATACCTAGGGTTCACGATGCGTGCCCAGAGGTTAATTTGATTGGCTCTGGTGGCGTGCGCAATGGGTTGGATATCGCTAAATGTATCCGTCTGGGCGCCCAGATGACTGCCTTAGCTCAGCCTTTTTTAGCGCCAGCTTTAGAGTCTTCGCAAGCCGTCATAGAAAAGATAGAGATTATTCAGGAACAACTGCGTTGGGCAATGTTTTTAACCGCCAGTAAAGACCTTAACACATTGCGGTCGGCCACCCTTTTATAACCATCCCTATGAGTTCAGTTTGTACCATTTTTTGCCGTAATTATTGGCTTTAACGAAGATAACAATACTGTTAGGTGACTTGTCACTAGCAAACTAGCTATTGCACTTAGGCCATAAAGCCTATATTTTTAGCATTCCAGTTTAGGCACGCAAAGCTGATCGGCTGGAATAACTATCCTAGGAGTGTAGAACGTCTACCTTTTTAAGGTAGGTTTATATACACATTCAAACTATCATAAAAAAAATAAAGGGTGTATTAATATGAATGCTTTAAATAATCTAAAAGATGTCGTTGGATCCTTAACTGCTCTAGCTATTGCTCTGATCGCTTTCGGCGTAGCTGCAGGTATTGTTTTTGGTGACGTTCCATTCGTAGGTGGTGTGCTAGACAACCTGTTGGGCTTTGTTAGCACTCTGGGTGATAGCGGTCTAGTTGGATTGCTTGTTGCCGGTTGGTTAATGAGCGTTGCCGAATAATTAATATCTTTCGGCTAGCACTGGAAAGGGGGGCCGTGAGGCACCCCTTTTTTCCTTAAGCTATGAACTAGGTATTAATTATGAATATTCCAAATTTATTAGAAAAAACCAAAACAATACTTTGGGAGACGAGCACAATACTCGGATTAGTGCTTGCTGTATCCGTTTTAGTATCCACTTTGTTTGGACCAGATGTACCTTTCTTTGGCGGAGTACTTAACAATGTTCAAGGTGTTATTGAAGCCTTGGGGTCAGAGGGACTCGGTCTAATAATTGCGATAATTATTATATTGAATGTTTGGAATAGAAAGTCAGACGTTTAAATTATTTATAAAAAGGTATCTTATAAGGTGCCTTTTTATAATTTAACTAAATCTGGTTTTAGTCTGCAATAGCAATGTCTCTGCTCTATGTCATATTTAGAATTCACTGTACTAAAAGGATTGCAGCCTCTAACAAGAGAGTGCTTAAAGCCGCAGTGGTGACTTGTTCTACCCCCTTACTTCTTTCATCCTTACCCAATATCGGCTATTAATAATACGCTGTAGACAGTCGGTTTCAGGGCTGTTTAAATCACCCCCTAAACACTCTATCAGGAACTTGGCCGTGTCTAATATTAAATGGCAAATCAACGCAGGCGTAGGCCTTATTACACTCGACCGCCCCAAGGCACTCAATGCCCTGTCACTGGATATGGTGCGTGATCTCCGCGCCCTGTTAACCAACTGGTTAACTAATCCCGATGTAGAGGCTGTGGCTATCCGCGGCTCTAACAAAGAGGGGCTCTTTGGCGCCTTTTGTGCCGGTGGTGATATCCGCTTTTTTCACGAGGCGGCCATTACCAACGATCCTACCCTAGAAGATTTTTTTACAGAAGAATACAGCCTCAACCATTTAATCTTCACCTATCCCAAGCCCTATATCGCGTTTATGGACGGCATTGTTATGGGTGGGGGCATGGGCATCAGTCAGGGCGCTATGCTGCGTATAGTGACCGAACGCAGTAAATTAGCCATGCCAGAAACCAATATTGGCCTGTTTCCAGATGTTGGCGGTGGCCATTTTCTCGGTCGCTGTCCCGGTGCCACAGGGGAATATTTAGCCCTCACAGGGCAGTTGCTACTGGGCGCCGAATCACTGGCAGTCGACCTAGCCGACGCAGTGGTTGATAGCGCCGATATGCCAGCCATCTGGGACGCATTAACCAATGATCCCACCACCTCTGTGACAGAGCGTATAGAGGCCTTACATCAGAATACAGAGCCCTCCGATGAGCTTGCTCCACCGCAATGGCTACACCCCAATATTGATAGCATTTTTGCCCTTGAAACCATCAACGATATAGCCGCAGCACTTGAAAATGACGGTTCAGACTGGGCAGCCCAGACATTAGATATACTGCACAAACGCTCACCATTAATGCTGCATGTGGTGCTCAAACAGATACGTACCGGCAGAGACCTCAGTCTGGCCGCTGATCTGCGCATGGAGCGTGATTTAGTCCACCACTGTTTCAATACCGAGCATCTCGGGCGCTCAGGTCACAGCAGTGAAACCGTAGAGGGCATTCGCGCGCTGGCTATCGACAAAGACTACAGTCCAGTATGGAAGCCCCCGCATATTGAAGACGTTACCCCCGATATGGTTGAGCCGTTCTTTGTCAGCCCCTGGACTGCTCAGAACCATCCACTGGCGGCGCTTAAGTAAGCCACAATGCATCTCCATGAAGAGCAAATAACCTGCCCCTATTGCTGGGAAAGTATCACTCTGTTGGTCGATCCCTCGGAATCCCAGACCTATACAGAGGATTGTTTTGTCTGCTGCCGACCCATACTGGTTAACACCGAAGTGGCTGGCGAACATATTTCGGTGCAGGTCACTCAGGAAGATCTAGGCTTTTAACTCTGTCTATTGACCCTTTTATTTAGCATCTGATCAACCCATTACAGGCCTGGTATGATGACCGCTAGTTTAATTCCGCAATGTGTAATGCACTTTAAAATAGGCAGCTAAAAATAATGGCCCTAGGCGCAACCATCTGCAAAGCAGAACTCAATATTGTCGATATGGATCGCCATTATTACCAGCAGCACAGCCTAACACTGGCGCAGCACCCTTCCGAAACCGATCAGCGGCTTATGATCCGGCTACTTGTATTCGCTCTCCATGCCAGCGAGTCACTCAGTTTTACCAAAGGCCTGAGCACAGATGATGAACCCGACTTATGGCAGAAAAGCCTTAGCGATGACATCGAGATTTGGATTGAACTGGGGTTGCCCAGTGAAAAGCGCCTCAAGAAAGCCTGCGGTCGATCTCTGCAGGTGATTGTTTACACCTACGGCTCAGCCGATATGTGGTGGAAACAGATGCAACCCCAACTGGCGCGTTTTAAAAATATCAGCGTCTATCATCTGCAGCCAGAAACTACTGAAATACTGCAAACCATGAAACAGCGCAATCTCGACATACAGGTCAGTATTCAGGATCAGGAAGTGACCTGGCACAGCGAAGATCAATCCCTTAGCTTCATCCCTGAAGTGAAAGTTAAAGCTGAGTAAAAAGACTAAAAATAAGCTTTGTAATTTGGCATTTCGAGAGTAATCTTGCCGAAAATTTATAGAGTCATTTTGCAATGCCCGTTAAAACTATTGTCAGTATCTGGCCGCTCTTTGCTGGCCTCTCACTTATTGGCCTCGCCGTTGGCGTGCAAGGCAGTTTGTTGGGTGTGCGCGCCGAACTTGAGGGCTTTGATGACTATCTAATTGGCTTACTGATGTCCTGCTATTTTGCGGGATTTTTGGCCGGCTCATTGCTCACCCCAAAAATGATTCAGCGCGTTGGGCACATACGTATTTTTGCCGCACTGTCTGCGGTTGCGTCTGTCACTATTCTTGTCCATTCCATCTATGTAAACCCCTGGGCTTGGGCGCTGATGCGACTGCTGACGGGCTTTGCTTTTTCAACCATCTATGTGGTTTCAGAAAGCTGGTTAAATCAAGCCTCTAACAATACCAACCGCGGGCAGATACTTTCTCTTTATACAGCCATTTTGCTGGCTGGTATTTGCGCCGGACAGTTTATGCTCAATGTGGCCAACCCGAGAGAATTCACTTTATTTATTTTGATCTCAGTGATGGTAAGTGTTGCCGCCGTGCCCATCCTGTTATCTGTAATCACCACCCCCGCTATTGAAGAAACCGAGCGCGTTACCATTCGCCACCTCTGGTATCGAACGCCCATGGGAGTAACAGGTATTGTTCTCTCCCAATGGGTGTCGAGCATTCTATTTGGTATGGGTGCGGTGTACGCCACTAAACTGGGTTTCTCAGTTTATCAAGTTGCCAACTTTATGGGCGCAATGATGGCCGGTGGCATGATTCTGCAATACCCCATCGGCAAACTCTCCGACATGATTGACCGTCGCTGGGTAATGGGTTTTGCCTGTTTATTTGCCGTGGCCTTTGCCCTTATGATCAGCCGCGAATCAGAGGCCTCAATCAGGCTATATGGACTAGTCTTTTTGTTTGGCGGCTGTTCATTATCTCTGTACTCATTAGTGGTAGCACTGACCAATGATCACCTGCGCCCCGCGGAAATTGTACCCGCCAGTGGCACCATTGTTTTGATTGCCGGACTTACCTCCATCACCGGGCCCATCACTGCCGTATTCTGGCTGCAAATTTTTGGTCTACAAAGTTTCTTCTTATTATTGGCAGCCTGCCTTTTACTACTGGCGGGCATTAGCATCTGGCGAGTACTCACCATTGAAGCACTGCCAAGCGAATACAAAGTTGAGATTACCTTGCAGGCGGCAACGGCACCTGTGGGTACAGTGCTGCATGCTGAGGAAGAGGTAAACTAATAAGATGATCGCTTCAACCTAATAAAACGTAGGAAACATAATTAATAAAGAAGGTAGTTGAAGTGCGCTTACTAATAACCATTCTTTTTTTAACCTTTCTCGCTGGCTGCGCCGAAAAATTCAACTCGGCGGACTACCTGCAACTCAATAAGAAATACGATGTAGTCATTGAACGCGACCATCTTGGCGTGCCCCATGTGATGGGCGAACGCGATATAGATACCGCCTTTGGTTTTGCCTATGCTCAGGCTGAAGATAACTGGCAGATTATTCACGACAGCGTCAGTTTTTATCGTGGCACCAATGCCGCCGAAAACGGCAGAGAAGCGGCCATTATCGACTTTCTGATTAAATGGCTAGGTATTTGGGATACCATCGAAACTGACTATGACACCCAGCTCTCTGTACCTACTCGCGCCTATATTGAAGCCTTTGCAGATGGCATCAATTACTACGCTGCACTGCATCCCGAACAAACTAATCGTAATATTTTCCCAATCAATGGCAAAGATATTGTGGCCGGATATATGCTGCGTCACCTGCTGTTTTATGGGTTTGATGCGGTACTTACCGAGGTCTATGCCGAGGAGCGCCAGCGCAGTATTAGCCAGGGTCCAAACACAGAGGCTGCGGCTAAAGGCATACAGAGCCATGGCGTAACCTTTAATGATTTACCAATAGGCTCCAATGCCTTTAGCGTATCGCCACATTTTAGTACCGATGGGGCTACCCGCTTGGCCATTAACTCACACCAACCCACCACAGGGCCAGTGGCCTGGTATGAAGCCCATATTCAAAGTAATGAAGGACTCAATATTATGGGTGGGCTATTTCCCAGTAGCGTCACCATAGGTGTGGGTTTTACCGAAAACCTAGGTTGGGGAGCAACGGTTAATAAGCCAGATCTGGTGGATGTATACGTGCTTGATATAGACCCCAATGACCCGATGCGCTACAGGCTCGATGGTGACTGGAAAACACTGGAAGCGCGCGACATTGATGTGGATGTAAAAGTATTTGGGTTTTTTAACTGGACCTCAACGCAAGAGGGACTCAGATCTGTGCATGGGCCAGTGCTGCGCACCGACCATGGCACCTATGCCATTCGCTACGCGGGCATGAACGAACTGCGCCAAGTGGAACAGTGGTTAGCCATGAACAAGGCACAGACCCTTGAAGACTGGCGCAATGCACTGCGCATGCAGGCCTTTGCCAGCTTTAACTTTGTCTACGCCGACCGCGAAGGCAACAGCATGTTTGTGCATAACTCACTAACCCCAAAACGTGTCAGTGGTTATGACTGGACTCAGTATCTGCCAGGCGACGATAGCAACCTAATCTGGGACAGCTATATGGCCTTTGATGATCTGCCTCAGGTGATTAACCCCAAATCAGGCTATTTGCACAGTGCCAATCAGACCCCCTTCCATGTGACTGCACAGGGCGACAATCCAATCAAAACCAACTATCGCATTGAAGATGGCTTCCCTACCCGCATGACTAATAGAGCTGATCGTGGCTTAGAATTATTAGCCGAGCTAGGTCCGATCTCTGAGCAGGAATTCTATGCCATCAAACATGACAAAAGCTTTAGTAAAAACTCTCGATCTATGCGTTTTATCAATAAGCTTATCGCCTTAGATCTAGGTGCTGCGGAACCGCTTTATCAGGATGCACAGCAGGTTATTGCTCAGTGGGATCGCGATACCAATATCGAAAATCGTGGCGCCGCCCTAAGCAGCTGTGTGATTGGCAGCGAGTGGCTAGCCGAGCAGAAAGGCTTACCAGAACCGGATGCGATGTCTGAGCTAATCCGCTGTGTCAATCTATTGATGGCCAAGACAGGCCGCTTAGACCCACTGTGGGGTGATGTTAGCCGCCATGTGCGCGGCGACCTTAACCTGCCTGTGGGCGGAGGCCCAGACACTTTGCGGGCTATTTATGGCTTAGGAATGGAAGACGATGGTTTTCTCACCAATGTGGCGGGCGATGGACTCTACTACCTGCTGTCATGGGATGCCAACGGCGAACAAAAAGTCCGTGGCATTCATCAGTATGGCGCCGCAACTCTAGATGAGACTTCACCCCATTATGCCGATCAGGCCCAAGACTATGTCGATGAAGTGCTTCATGACCCTCTGTTCAATACCGCAAACAGGGCTGATAAAATCAAGCGCCGTTACAGGCCTGGAGAATAGTGCATCACTGGTAGACCATTGACCAATGCATTAGAATGCGGCTTCCGCAGGTTTGACTGCTCTAACTGAAGCCCATTATGTCTATACAGTGGTATCCCGGCCATATGCACAAGGCCAGCAAGGAGATGATCGAGACATTACCTCTGGTCAATGTCGTTGTCGAAGTCCTAGATGCACGCATTCCCTATAGCAGCTCAAACCCCTTTATCGGCGACCTGTGTACCGAAAAGCCCTGCATTAAATTGCTCAATAAATGTGATCTAGCCGAGCCAGAAAATACCAAGCTATGGCAGGACTATTTTGAACTGCAAAGCAATACCAAAACCATGGCGCTGGACTTACAGCACCATGACCCCAGCAAACAGATTATCGATCTCATTAATAAACTGTCTCCACAAAAAGAGGGCCGCAATACGCTAGTCATGGTGACAGGCATTCCTAATGTCGGAAAGTCTTCGTTGATTAACTGTTTGGCCGGCAAACATATCGCCAAGACCGGTAACGAACCCGCAGTAACCAAAGGTCAGCAGCGCATCAACTTACGCAATGGCATTATGCTATTGGATACCCCCGGTATACTCTGGCCCAAAATCGATAACCCCAATGGCACCTATCGTCTCGCCACTACTGGCGCGATTAAAGATACGGCAATGACCTACGAAGATGTCGCCTTTTTTGCTGCCGAATTTTTACTGGCCAATTATTCAGATCGCCTTGAGGAACGCTTTAAATTCGACCAACTACCACGTTCTGAAATTGAGCTGCTAGAAATTATTGGTGCCCAACGTGGCTGTTTACGTGCAGGTGGAAAAGTCGATTTAGAACGCATCTCAACCATTTTTATCAATGAGCTACGCGCAGGCATTTTAGGCCCCGTAAGTTACGAGACCCCCGCCGTGATCGAAGAAGAAATGAAACAGGTGGCCATTCTTATCGCTGAAAAAGCCGAGCGAGAAAAAATACGCTTGGAAAAAGCCGCAGAGAGACGCAGAAAAGCCAAGGCCAATAGAAATTAAAGCTATACCGATTGCCCCGCTGCATACCCAGATGCCCATGCCCACTGGAAGTTATAACCTCCCAAGTGACCAGTAACATCCATCACCTCACCCACAAAAAATAATCCAGGCTGGGTTTTACATTCCATGGTTTTGGATGACAGATGATCAGTATTCACGCCACAGAGTGTTACCTCGGCAGTACGATAACCTTCTGTACCAGACGGCTTAAGCTGCCAATCCGATAAATGGCTGGCAACATCAACTAGCATTGCATCGGGAATTTCTGCCATGGGTTTTTCTGCATAATCTTGCCAATATAAATTTTGTAATTCCAAAACCAAACTTTTTGAAAGCTGTTGTGACAATAGATTGCGCAGTAAAGATTTAGCGCTATTATTTTTGTAACCTAGAAGTAAATCGCAAGCGTCCATATCTGGTAGCAGGTTTACAGCAATGGTTTGCCCAGGCTGCCAATAGTTTGAAAGCTGGAGTGCCGCTGGTCCACTGATACCACGATGAGTAAAGAGCAAATTTTCGCGAAAGCTAGTAGCATTAACAGACATAGCAACATCTACTGCCAAACCAGATAGACGCTCACAAATTTGTTTTAACTTATCACTAAAGGTAAATGGTACTAGTCCAGCAGTGCGTGGCAATAAACTCAGACCAAACTGCTCTGCGATCTCATAACCAAAACCTGTTGCACCCATGGTCGGAATCGACAATCCCCCTGTGGCTATCACCAGAGACTTGGACTCAAAATCACCCTGCGATGTTTTTATGCTGTAGCCAGAATCCAATACTGAAACGGTTTTAATCGCAGACTTAGTGTGAATAACAACCTTTGCTTTGGCGCACTCATCGGTCAGCATCTTTAAAATATCTTTAGCTGATTCATCGCAAAAAAGTTCACCATGTTTGCGTTCATGATAGGCAATCTTATGTTGCTCAACCATCTCGATAAATTGCCACTGGTTATAACCCTTAAGGGCAGACTTACAAAAATGTGGATTGGCAGATAAATAATTTTCTGGCTGTATATCCAAATTAGTAAAGTTGCAACGACCGCCGCCGGACATAAGAATTTTTTTACCCACCTTATTACTGCTATCTAAAACTAATACCGAGAGGCCGCGCTGACCTGCAGTAAATGCGCAGAATAATCCGGCGGCACCGCCGCCGAAAATAATTACATCGTAGATATTATTTTTCATTTAAGACTGTCCATGGGGCTTAAGACTTTGCAAAAGCTGCTCAACTGCCCCACGACCCATAGCCTCTAATTTTTGAATATTGCGCTGTGGAATCTGTTCCGGGTGAGGGACGTTTTCAAGCACTCTTTCCATCATGTCTTCACGCAAAAAATGGATCAGTGGATAAGGTGAACGATTAGTGAAGTGACTTACGGAGTCTGAGGGCTCAGCCTCAAATTGATAGTCTGGATGAAAGCTGGCCAGCTGAATAATTCCGGTAAGGTCCATCTGGTCAATCAGGGCGTCGGCATTTTCTATAAAGCTAAGATATTCCTCAAAATCATTAAGAGCATTTGGTAATACCAATAGGGTCGTAGCTATATCTGACTCGGGTGACTGTTGAATTAGATCTAGTTCGGCCATAAAAGTCTCGGCCACCTGTTGCAGCTGCTCAGAATCACAGATACTAATACGTAGGGTATCGGAGGCTACCACTGGTCTCGCAAACGGGCATAAATCAAGTCCCACCACAAAATGGTCGAGCCAGACACGAACCTGGTGCTCTACCTGTTGGATGGTGGACCTACCGTTGGGAAACATAGAAAACTCATTGCGAAAGTTAGGTACGGTAGAATAACGAGTTAGCTAAGCATCAACAAGCGCTAGCTGTTACTAGGAACGAGCTGAGCCTCTATATAACCTACTCCCTAAATTATTTATGCCCATCGGATAATCAAAAGCGGGCTGACCTGCGTAATAACTTAATGCAGCTAAATTGGCTTGATCAACCAACACCCTCCCGTCTCTCTTCAGGCTTCCCTGAGGCCATGGTTCTGCTCGACTGTGAGACTACCGGGGGCAAAGCGATCTACCACCGCATTATTGAGATCGGTTTAGTGGTGATTGAAAACGGTGAGCTGATTGAGAAATGGCAGACCTTTATTGACCCAAAAATCCCGCTGCCGCCCTTTATCCAACGACTTACCGGTATAAGCCCGGGTATGGTTAATGGTGCCCCTGAGTTTGTCGATATCGCCGAAGAACTACTGAGTAAACTAAAGGGTCGCACATTGGTGGCTCATAATGCGCGTTTTGACTATAGCTTTTTAAAGAATGAATTTGAGCGTGCTGGTATTACCTACAATGCTAAACCACTCTGCTCAGTGAAGTTTAGTCGCAACCTGTATCCGCAGTTTAAACGTCATGGTCTGTCGCAAATCATTGAACGATTTGATCTGCAGATCGAAAACCGCCACAGAGCCCTCGACGATGCGGAGATGATCTACCAGTTTTTCCAAAAATCTTCAGCCCTGTTTCCCGATGATGAAATTGCCGCTACCTGCAAAACCCTGCTAAAACGTCCAAGCCTGCCCACCTTACTGGACGCTAAAGAGGTTGAGCAATTACCGGCCAGTGCCGGCGTCTATTATTTTTATGATCAAAAAGGCACCCTGCTCTATGTGGGCAAAAGCGTACATATCCGCAATCGCGTGATGAGCCACTTTAGCTCTGACCATAAGAACCCCAAAGATTTACAGATGAGCACCAAGATTGCCCATGTAGATTTTGAACAGACGCCCAGCGATTTCGGTGCGCAAATTCGCGAGAGCAATCAAATCAAGGCATTGAGCCCCCTGTACAACCGAAGACTGCGCAAGGTGAAGAAGCTATTTCAGTATCGCAGTACCGAAGATAGCAATGGTTATCTGCGCCTTAATATTGAAACGGTAGAGACAGAGGATACTGACGTTGAGCAGCAGTTTGGATTATTTCGCTCGCCCCGTCAGGCCACCAAGCAGATGGAAAAGCTCGCCGATCAGTATTTTCTATGTCACAAACTACTGGGGCTTGAAGGCGATAGAAACAGCCGGCAACCCTGTTTTCGATCGCAGCTTAAAAAGTGTTTTGGCGCCTGCCATGGGGCGGAGTCTAGCGAAAGCTACAATGAGAGAATGACCGCCGCACTGAAAAATTATCAGATAAAACTTTGGCCCTATCATGGGCCGATTTTGGTAGAAGAGCGAGATCCTCAGAATCCTGATCAGGTGGCCTTTCATATTGTCGATCGCTGGCGCTATATCGCCAAGCTATCAATTGTGGATGATATCTATGATCTAGGTTATCAGCTGGCTGGAGACAGTAGTCGCCCTTCACACGGCGAGAACCCATCGACCGACCCTCGGGATGATGCAGACGATCGCTTCGACTTGGATATCTACTTTATTCTGGTGCGTTTTATGGTGGATCAGGAAAAAATGAAAATGAACAACCTCAAAATCTGGCCCCTAGCCGAACTATCCCATCTAGACTAGGGACCGCGGTCCCCGGACCCTGCAAAATAACGGTTTAAGAAATCATCTTTAATATTAGAACTATCTAATATAGTATTACCTAATATTAACAAACTTGGTTTTTTTACCATGGTTCAAACCATAACAGCATCCGATCTAAAGGCATTACAAAAACATGCTGGTGAGGCCGCCGAACTCCTCAAACAGCTGAGTAATCAACATCGCCTGATGATTATGTGCTCACTTATCGGCAGCGAGCTTTCTGTAGGAGAGTTAAATGAGAGGACTGACCTTAGTCAGTCTGCGCTATCCCAGCATCTCGCCTCATTAAGGAACGCCAGCCTGGTGTCCACCCGGCGCGATGCACAAACCATTTTTTATAGCCTACAGAGTGATAATGTCATTCAAATTATTCAGGTATTAAAATCTATCTATTGCCCAGAACTAGATACCAAAACAGAGAGTTAAACTATGACCACCCAGGTAACCAATATTTCTGCCCGCCAATTTCAGCAACAGTATGAGCAGGCAAAGGAAAAACTTTATATTCTTGATCTGCGTTCCCATGCCGAGGTAGAACATGAATACCTTGAAGGCTGTAGCCATTTTCCAGTGCAAACCCTTGATAGCCCCAAACTGCAGGACTTTCTTGAACAGCAGGGGCACCAATCTGCTAAGCCGGTTTATCTTCTTTGCGCTAACGGCCCCCGGGCAACTCTTGCTGCCGATAAACTAAAAAACAATTTAGATGCCGAGCTTATCATTATCACAGGTGGTATAAACGCGCTCAAAGCACTGGGAGTAAACCTAACCATCGGCGCCAGTCAGGTAATTTCTCTCGAGCGCCAGGTTCGTATCACTGCGGGCTCACTGGTGGTATTAGGGGTGCTACTTGGTCTGCTCGTTAGCCCTTGGTTTTATGGCCTATCTGGTTTTGTTGGTGCCGGGCTGGTCTTCGCGGGGATCACCGATACTTGCGGGATGGGTATGATGTTGGCACGCATGCCATGGAATACCCAAGCCGGAACTCAATAACATGTCTGTGGCCATCGGCTTAGTTATCGGGCTTATTCTCGGACTCACCGGCGCTGGCGGATCCATCTTTGCCGTGCCATTGCTTATGTTACTGCTGGGCCTGCCCATTAATGATGCCATAGGTATTGCTCTGGGGGCCGTTGCGGTCAGCGCATTAATAGGCACATTGAGCAACTGGCGCGCCCAATATATTTTGTGGGTTCCCGCCCTATCACTGGGCCTAGGCGGGGCTCTAGTTGCACCCATTGGCAAGTATTTTGGTACCCAGTTACCGCCAACATTGCTTCTTATCGGCTTCTGCCTACTGGCGTTTATCATTGCCGGAATTATGTGGCGGCAAGCAGCCATCAGCCCCGAACGCACCAATGTCGTGCGCTCGGGCCATATTGCTGAAAATGACCTTATACAGCCCATCTGCCGGTTTAGCCCCGACGATCAATTTGATACCAGCCCAAAATGTATTGCCGCGTTAATTTGCTGCGGCCTAGTGGTCGGGCTATTGAGCGGACTGTTTGGTGTTGGTGGTGGGTTTTTAATCGTGCCGGCGCTGCTGTTTATTACTCAGGTATCTATGCGCCAGGCAGTAGCTACCTCACTACTTATCATCTGCGTCGTGGGTGGCACCGGATTTGCCAGTTTTGTGGCATCCAATGACTCAGTGGATTGGCTGCTACTTGCTCAGGTTTGTAGTGGCGGCCTGCTGGGCATGTTGGGGGGACGCCTAGTCGCCGATAAAATTGCCGGGGCCCAATTACAGCGAGTATTCGCCCTCGGTTTAGTTGCAATTGCAGTGATAACCTTGACCGATAGACTAATCCATGGAGTGACTTAACAATGATTTTTAGACAGCTGTTTGACCCTGAATCATCCACCTACAGCTATCTGCTGGGCGATGAAAAAACCAAAGAGAGAATACTGATAGATGCTGTGCTAAGCAGTACAGAGCAAACCCTGCTGCTTTTAGAGCAGCTAGATCTCAAACTATCCATTGCCATAGACACCCATACCCATGCCGACCATATTACCGGTCTTGGTGCCCTGCGCGATCGTACTGGCTGCACCACTATGATGGGAGCTCAGGCAGTGGCTGACTGCCTGTCGGCAAACTTTAAAGATGGTGATCAAATAGGCGGGGGGAGCATTAAACTTGATGCCATTTACACCCCCGGGCATACAGATGACTCCTACTGTTTTTATCTACCCTCCAACAGCGGCGGCATGCTATTTAGTGGCGATACTTTATTAATCCACGGTACAGGGCGTACCGATTTTCAAAATGGCAATGCCAAACAGCAGTATCACAGCCTGTTTAACCGACTTTTACACTTGCCTAACAACTGTGCCGTTTATCCAGCTCATGATTACAAAGGCCGGACGGTTAGCAGTATTGGCGAAGAAAAGCACAAAAACCCCAGGCTACAGATCAGCAGTCAGGCCGACTATATAAACCTGATGGACAGTCTCGACCTACCCAACCCAAAAATGATGGATGTTGCGGTGCCGGCCAATCAAGCCTGCGGTGACCTGCACTAACCGTTATTTTGCGGTCAGTATTTTTTCCCGAGCCATGATTTGTTTGGTCGCCGCTAGCACAGTGAGATTATCGTCAGCCTCGCCCTGGTGCCCAAGGGCATAAATTTGCCCGTAGTACCAATACTGCACCGCAAAGGTAGCCAGAGCACGCAGCGGTTTAAGCGCGCCCAAAAAGGATAACCATCGGGGAAATAGCGCTAAGTTATTTTCATAGCGCGGCAGCTCATCCAACCCAGCCAATAGCTGATTGGGGGCGTCGGTCATAACGCACATTGGCCGACCCACACCAATTAGATCGGCACTACCAGACTCTAAGGCCTGCTCCATCACTAAGCGCTGCCGGAAGCCACCAGTAACCATTAGTGGAATAGAAACCTTTTCCTGCATGGCCAGAGCAAAATCAACAAAGTAAGCCTCACGGATCATGGTAGATTCGGCAACCTGCTGTTTTTCCTCTTCCTCCATACCAGCCACGCCTAGCAACTTGGGTTGCTCATAGGTACCCCCGGAGATTTCAATCAGGTCGACACCTGCCTGCTCTAACCACTGCACAACCTGCAAGCTATCAGCAAAATCAAAACCGCCCTTTTGAAAGTCAGCACTGTTGAGCTTTACTGCAACCGGAAACTTTGGCCCTACCGCAGCTCTAACCGCAGCAACACTTTCCAATAGGGCACGGGCGCGGTTGGTCAGATCGCCGCCATAGTCATCGGTGCGCAAATTACTTCGCGGACTTAAAAACTGTGACAGTAAGTAACCATGGGCGCTATGCAGCTGCACGCCGGTAAACCCAGCCTCTTTGACTGCCGCCGCACAGACCCCAAAGCGGCGCACGATAGATTTAATTTCAGCTTTAGTTAACGGCACTGGCTCACCAAACTGGCCGCCGGGCAACCCTAACTTAACCGCCGAGGGCGCCTTGGGATTGGGGTTAACAATCTTCTGGGTCTGACGACCAGCATGGCTGATCTGAGCCCAAAAATGATTGCCATTGCGCGTGGCCGCTGTGGCCCAGCTCGCTAGCGCGGTGCGCATCGCTTTATTCGGTTTACGGTCAACCACCACATTACCCGGGCGCTCTAGATGATCCCGATCAATCTGAATATTCCCCGACAACAGCATGCCAGCGCCGCCATCGCTCCACAGTTCGTAGAGTCTGTTTAACTCTGGTGTGGGCAATCCGTCTGGCAGCGCCAGACCCTCGGTCATCGCCGCCTTGGAAAGTCGATTGGGAAGTACTGCACCGCAGGGTAAAGTTAGAGACTGGGCTAGGATATTTTTCATAGGTAGATTCTTATTATTAGATTTCGCGTAATAGTAGGGGCACAAAATCCAGATGGCCAGCATCAAAACTAATGGAGACCAGCACTGTGCCCACCCGCCACGCCTTCAGCCCCTATAATTGCTGGTTTGGCATCAGTACTGATCAGTCTCGTTCTGGCCTTTACGACCCCATAGCTTGCAGAGGAAACTATGTCTCTTCTTTTTACTAAAGCGGCCACATAGTCCCTCATAAAGGGCGCTAAATAAGGTCATCAACAAGGAATTTTATGCAGTTTTTACATTATCGTGAACTCGCCAAAACTGAGTCCGAATTTGCCATCAGCGAAGAATGGGGTCAGGGACGCAGTATTTTTGGTGGCCTAACCGCCGCACTGGTATTAGTCCATATAGAATCAAATATCGACTTAACTGGTCGCGATCTGCGCACGGTTAATATCCATTTCTGTGGAGCCACCATGGCCGACACCACCTGCGAATTTCGTCATAGGATACTGTCAGCGGGCCGGTCCGTAATCCAAATCGAAGGGCAGCTACTGCAAAATGGGGAGGTTAAAACCGAGATCATCGCCTGTTTTACCACCCAGCGAGTCTCTGCCATTGAGATTACTGAGCCTGCCAAGCAATTTCCGGTAGCGGTGCAAGACACCAGTGAAATGTCCTTCGAACTTAAGAAGGGTTCAGCCCCATTTTTTGTCAGCTACTTTGATCTTCGCCAAACCAATGACAACTTTCCGTTTAGCGGCTCTAATAACAGCCTAATCACTGGTTGGATGCGTTTTGCCAAGCCCAGTGAAGTTCTTAATGATGCCACCATACTGGCTCTGATTGATGCTTGGCCACCCGCCATACTGCCCATGATGACCACCAAGGCACCTAGCAGCACCATTACCTGGAATGTAGAGTTTATGTATCCGCGCCCGACTCTTGAGGTCAAAGATCTGCTCTATTATGAGTGCAGTGCTATTGAGGCGGGACAGGGCTACGCCCATACCGAGGGTAAAATTTACCACCCCAATGGCCAATTGCTTGCCTTAAATCGCCAAATGGTGGGTGTTTACGATAAAGTAACTTAATAACAAAAGCCGCAAAGAAAAATAATAATAAAAAATAGGTGCGAAAGATGGACAAACCAACACCAACCGCTCGCCAACCCCTCGCAGGACTTGAGGTCATAGAGCTTTCTAATATGATTACCTGCTCCTTGGCAGCCATGACGATGGCGGCTCAGGGTGCCAATGTCATCAAGGTTGAGCCACCGGTCGGGGGCGATCAGATGCGCCCACTGGGCACACAAAAAAGTGGTGTCTCGGGCTTCTTTCACAACTGTAATCGCGGCAAGCGTTCGCTGGCCATCGACCTTAAATCTGAAGCCGGTGTTGCTGCGGTCAAAAAACTCGCCGCCCGAGCCGATGTTTTGCTGCATAACTACCGCCCTGGCGTCATGGACCGAATTGGCCTTGGCTCGGATGTGCTGCGGGCGATAAATCCCAAACTCATCTATGTCGCAGTCAGCGGCTTTGGTACTCAGGGTCCCATGGCAGACATGCCCGCCTTTGATCATGTTATTCAAGGCCTAGCCGGATTTACCGACCTGCAGGCGCCAGACGATAACCAATTTGATTTTATCCGTACCTTTCTGTGCGACAAGGTGACCGCCTATACGGTCGGTCAGGCGGCGACGGCGGCGCTGCTCGCCAGAGCAACCACTTGCGAAGGGCAGCATATTGATATTTCCATGCTGCACGCCTGCATCGCCTTTATGTGGCCAGACGGCATGATGCATAGAACGTTAAAGGACGATGACAGAATTACCATGTCGCCGGGTTCAGAGTACTTTCAGACCATCAACTATTCAGATGGCGGCGTAGCAGTAGCCCCCTTGAGAGATAATCACTGGGAAGCCCTGCTGCCTATGCTGGGCTATCCTGAACTGGTTGGCACGCCAATGTATGGCTCAATTCCAGCCCGTATGTCCAATATGCGTGAGGTCACCAAAGTCATAAAGAACCCCAAGTTAGATATTGGTATGGAAAAAGCCTTAGCCATACTAACGGCCGCCGATGTGCCCTGTGCGCCCTGCATAAAGCGCGACGATTTAGAGGCAAGTGAACAAATACAGGCTATTGGCGCTCTGGAAACCTATGTGACAAAAGCCATGGGCAAACTCACAGTGCCCACACCACCAGTACAGTTCGAAGGCGCAGCGGCGTCACAGGCTGAACCCAGCCCATTATTAGGGCAACATAGTCGCGATATTCTGACTGAATTAGGCTGGAATAATGAGTCTGTCGACGATTTGATTAGTACAGGTGCTGTGGCCGAAACGCCACTGGCATAGAGTATTTAAACAGTAGGACCGGCTACTCATTACACAGAAACGAACTGTTTTTATACAGTTACACCGACCGGTCAGACTCTGAGGCATTGAAATGTCTAGAATATGGCATAATCCGGATCGAAATAATAGAAACTATAAAGAAAGTGATGGGGAAATTAATCGCAGTTAGAGCGAACGCTGGCGTTATTTTTGGCGTCATCGTCGCGCTATTGTCAGCGGTTCTATCTGCTCCCTTAAGTCTTGCCCAACCACCGTTCAGCTTGGCAGACCAATGCCCACCAAGCTTTGCCCTCGACAGTAATAATCAATGCCGCCTGCGCAATCTCTATCAACTCTATGATTCATTACAAGATCGTGGCCTAGGAGGTTTAAAAACTGCCCTACCCGAGCATCGCGATGGTTTTAGTCCACAGCAAATTGATCTCGGCCGCCTGCTGTTTTTTGATCCTGTTCTGTCTGGTGATAAAAATCTCTCCTGTGCCAACTGTCACAATCCAGCACTGGGCTTTAGTGATGGCATGGACCGCAGCGTGGGTGCTCGCGGCCAGGTGAGCCAGCGCTCGGCGCCAACATTGTGGAACAGCGCTTTTCTCAAGGTGTTTTTCTGGGACGCTCGAGCTCACAGCCTCGAGGAACAGGCCGTGGGTCCGCTATTTTCCGATCAAGAAATGGCCAATACGCCAGAGCAGTTGCTCGCTAACCTCAATCAGGTAGAGACCTACCCCGTATTGTTTAGCCAAGCCTTTCCCGCGTCAGAAGATGCACTGGTGATAGACAATATAGTCACGGCGCTCACGGCTTTTCAAAGCTCATTGATTTCACTTAACAGCCCCTATGATCGCTATGCCCACGGCGATGCCAAGGCGCTGAGCCCCCATGAATTAGAAGGGCTAAATGTGTTTCGCAGCTTTGTTGCACGCTGTTCTCAGTGCCATACACCACCTCTGTTTACCAATCAGCAGGTAGCAGTTATTGGTACACCAGAACCCGCTGGATTGCCCCGCGATGTAGGCGCCGCCCAGACATTTAATGCCGAGCGTCTAAGAGGTGGCTTTAAAGTCCCAACACTGCGCAATATTGCGCACACCGCTCCCTATATGCACAGCGGTAGATTTGCCACGCTGCGCGAAGCAGCCGAGTTTTATACTAAGGGGCGCGGTCATGCCGTGCCTGAGGGTGAGGAATTATTGCTGCACTGGCATATCTCCGACCCCAATCTAACCGACACAGAACTGGATCGACTGGTGGATTTTATGGGCGCGTTAAGCGACGAGCGCTTTATGCCGACTATCCCAACTCATGTTCCGTCGGGCCTATTAAGTAGTAAAACCAGTATCAGTCTTGTGACTGCATCAGGAGAATAATAATGAATACTAAATTCAAAGTCGTACTCGCTATCATCATCTTTGCCGGCGGTTGGATTATGGGCAGCAGTAATAATGTTGCGCCTGTGATCACCAGTTCGGTTGGCGGCGCTAGCTATAGCGGTGGCTTTCAAACGGATGTCAGCGTTGGTGCAGTGCCCCACCGCAGTGTTTTGGGCACTGTGCATATTGTTAACCCCGGGGACTCTATTCAGACGGCCGTAGAGACGGCGCAACCGGGAGACACCATTCAAGTCATGCCCGGCACCTATTCAGAGACCGTCTATATAGACAAAGACGATATTCATCTGGTGGGTGTTATTGAGCAGGGCAACCGCGCCACCATTGATGGACTGGGCAAGTTAAACGATGCCATTCTCTATTCTGGCAATAATATTATTATCGAGAATTTCCGCATTACCAGATACAAAGGCAATGGCATTATGGGTCAGGCTGGCAACAACTTTGAGATTCGCAATAACGTTATTGTGGACACAGGTATTTACGGCATTTTCCCCCAGCTGGGTACCAATGGTTTAGTCGAGCACAACGTAGTCTCAGGTATTGAAGATGCCGCCATCTATATTGGCATGAGCGACAATATTCATGTGGCCTACAACGAAGTATTCGATAGTGTTGCCGGTATCGAAATTGAAAACAGTCGCCACGCGGTGGTCGAGCATAACAATGCCCACCACAACACCGGCGGTATTCTCGCCTTTGTTACACCGGGCCTGCCGATTAAAACCACCGAAGATGTGATTATTCGCAATAACTTTGTGACGGATAACAACACCCCAAACTTTGGCGCACCGGGCTCCATTGTCTCTGGCATTCCTGCGGGCACTGGTATTCTAGTGATGGCCGCTGACGACGTTATTATTGAAGGTAATATTATTTCCAACAATAAAACTGCTGGCATTATTATCAATGATCACAGCTTTGCCACCACCATCACCATGGATGTGGCGTCAGACCCCAACTCTGATCGCACTATGATTTTAAATAATGTGATGCTCAATAATGGCTATGACACCATTCCCGAAGTGACCGCTGTGGCACTCACTGAACTGCACACTGGTCCGGTAGATATAGTGCATGTGGGATCCAGTAATGGCAGCTGTATCATCAATCGCCATCGCTATCGCACTGTGGGTATTGGCAACTATGGCGAGTGCGACTTTACTAATACTGACAACACCGAGTCCTATTTACTGGCAGGTGGTGCCGAGCCCCGTGTGATCCACCCAGAAGAGCGTGGCGAGATTGCCTATCTAGGCGTTTGCACCGGTTGTCACAGCTATACTGGGCGCTTAATTGGCCCTTCGGTGGAAGTTATTCAAGCTATGTATGCGGGTAATCCCCAGGGGCTTGCAGACTATATTAATGCGCCGATCAAGAAGCGTAATAATTTTCCTGAAATGCCCGCACAAAACTATCTAGATTCAGAAACTCAGTTGGCTGTTGCAAAATATATGCTGCAAGTCGGCAACTAGTTCTTTGATTTGTGTAAAGAGGTAATAAATTATGGCCACTCGTGAAACTCAAGCAAAGATAACCAGTGCCGCTTTAGAGCTCTTTAATCAGTTCGGTTCAGCATCAGTATCTTTTGATAAAATTGCTTCCAAAGCGGGTATTAGCAAGGGGAATTTGCATTACCATTTTTCGTCAAAAGAACAAATTGTAATGGCGCTTTGGTCTCAGCTAGATAAAAAAATCAATCATTCACACTATCCTCTATCAGAGCTAAAGATCTCAAATATCTCCGATATGCTAATGGGCCATTTTAAGGTCATCTGGGACTACCGCTTTATTTATAGTGAGCTAAACTTTATTCTTGCCAAGGACTCAGATCTTCAATACCACTTCGTTAAAGAGCGTAAACACCGCTTGGCCCAGTTCTCCATTTTATTAAAAGCTGTAGCGCATAAAAATTTACTTCAGCCCGGTGTAACTGATTGCGAACTGCAACGCCTAGTTAAAAGCATATGGGTGATTTCGGACTATTGGTTAAGCTATATCTCCGCTGAAGGCAAAGAGATCTCCTATGATATTATGTGTGAAGGCTATGAGTTGATCGCACAGTTGATTAGGCCTTTTCTTATCGATCCATCAATTATTGACTTGCCCGCTACACCCTTCGGAGCAGTCCTATCATTTGCTGAGCCGCAGTTGATAGCGGGTGGCGCCGCCGGGTAAATAAGCCTACCTCACGCTCAATGCCGGGACCTCGAAGTGGGCGACAAACTGCGCCCAAATTCTGCATCTGCTCGGCGCAAAGCGCTGGTACCACGGCGACACCAACACCAGCAGCAACCATGGACCCCACAGTCGTTAGCTGAAACGCATCAAATATTCGTGCCGGCTCCACTCGTGCCCTAGCAATCGCCTGCTCGGTCCAGTCGCGAGTGCTGGATCCGCGGTTTAGGGCCACCAGAGTATCACTGAGTAAATCCTTAAAGGTTAGATTAGGGCGACTTAGCAACGGGTGCACAGCCGGCAGAATTGCGATAAAACGATCCTTGAACAGCGGCTCAAAATCTACCCCATCCAAACTATCCGGTTTAAAGGTAATGCCCAATTCAACACGGCCAGAGCGTACCGCACTAATCACCTCTTCCATAACCACATCCTGCACGGTGACTCGAATATTGGCAAAACGCCGGCTGTACTGAGCTAAAATACTCGGTAGACAGTTACTGGCGTAAGACGGCATAGCGGCAATGGTTAGCTTGCCCCTCTGCAGAGTAAACAGCTGCTGCAAGTCCTCAAAGCCCTGCGTCCAATCCTCTAATAACCGTTTGGCCACTGGCAGGAACTGATGGCCTTCTGGAGTCAGGGCAACAGATCTTGTTGAGCGAGCAAATAATAGCCCCCCAGTTTCCTCTTCAAGTTTGCGAATTGACACACTGAGGGCTGGTTGAGAAAGATGCAACTGCTCGCAGGCCTCAGCAAAACTACCAGTATCAGCAATGGCAACAAAACCACGTAACTGTTTGACTGTAGTATTCATAATTTTTATCTATTAATTAATGATTTAATACAATTTGAGTTAATTATAGTGATCAGGCAGTCTAGGTCAAATTAAGTGCCACCCAACCTATTAGCGAGCCCAGACCATGCAGAGTAATAAACCCCTTTGGCAGCCCAGCGATGACCGAATTAACGCCAGCAATATGATGCGCTTTGCCCATCAGCTGACGTGCGAACTGGGGTTGGTATTTAGCGACTATGATGAACTTCATCAGTGGTCCATCGAGTATCCCGAATTGTTCTGGCAACAGGTCTGGACATTTACCAATATTCGCGCATCTAAAAATGCCGATAGTATTCTCAGCGATGCCGATCAGTTTCTCGGCGCTACCTGGTTTAGCGGTGCACGGCTTAACTTCGCAGAGAACTTGCTGCGCAACCGCACTGATAAAACAGCACTAATTGCCCGCCTCGAGAATGGCCAGCGTAAAACATTAAGCTATGCCGAGCTCTATCAGCAGGTAACAGACTGTGCCGCCTCGCTGCGTAACCTTGGTGTGGTATCGGGCGACCGCGTGGCTGGGTTTATGCCCAATATCCCAGAGACTATTGTGGCTATGTTGGCGACGGCTAGTATTGGGGCTATCTGGTCATCCTGCTCACCGGACTTCGGTATCAATGGCGTGATGGACCGCTTTGGTCAGATAGAGCCTGTGGTGTTATTTGGTTGTGATGGCTATTTTTATAACGGCAAAACCATTGATTCAAGACCGCGCCTAGAGGAAATTTGTAGCAAGATTGACAGTATTAAACAGCTCGTTGTAGTACCTATTGTAGGGTTAGAATCCATCATTAATGAACTCCCGAAAGGCATCTTATGGGCTGACTTTGCAGCTCATCAGAATGGTCAAGAACTGGTTTTTGAGCAGCTCCCCTTTGACCATCCGCTCTACATTATGTATTCCTCTGGCACCACTGGTGTGCCTAAATGCATCGTGCACAGTGCCGGCGGTTCATTGATTCAGCACCTTAAAGAGCAGCAGCTGCATAGCGATCTGCAGCCCGATGATGTGCTTTTTTTCTACACCACCTGCGGCTGGATGATGTGGAATTGGCTGGTTAGTGGTCTGGCTTCCGAAGCTACCTTAGTGCTCTATGATGGGTCGCCCTTTTATCCAGATGCCAATGCGCTGATGGATATGGCAGAACAGGAAAAGATTAGTATCTTCGGCGGCGGCGCCAAGTATATTGCCGCCATTGAGAAAGCAGGGCTAGTGCCACGCAAATCCCACAATCTGGAAAAACTTAAATCAATACTGTCCACCGGATCACCGCTCTCGCATGAGAGTTTCCGCTATGTCTATCGCGATATAAAAAGTGATATGTGCCTCGCCTCGATTTCCGGTGGCACCGATATTCTGTCCTGCTTTGTTTTAGGCAACCCCTGCCTGCCAGTGTGGGAAGGTGAAATACAGTGTCGCGGCCTAGGTATGGCTGTGGACATTTGGGATGATCAAGGTCAATCTATCACCGAGCAAAAAGGGGAGCTGGTGTGCACCAAACCTTTTCCCAGTGCACCGATTTATTTTTGGAACGATGCAAACAATACGAAATATCGCAGCGCTTATTTTGAGATCTACCCTTCTATTTGGGCGCAGGGGGATTACGGTGAAATAACCAGCAATAAGGGCATGATTATCCATGGTCGCTCTGATGCTGTGCTAAATCCGGGTGGAGTGAGAATTGGTACCGCCGAAATTTATCGGCAGGTCGAAAAAGTCGATGAAGTCGTCGATGCGGTCTGTATTGGCCAGGACTGGGAAGAGGATGTGCGTGTGGTGCTGTTTATAATACTGCGCGACGGCATTGAACTCACAGACGATCTGCAACAAAAAATTCGTCAAACCATTCGCGCCGAAACCACACCGCGTCATGTACCTGCTAAGATTATCGCCGTAGCTGATATTCCCCGCACTATTAGCGGCAAAATAGTCGAACTCGCGGTTCGCAAGATAGTGCATAATGAGCCGGTCAATAATACTGATGCGCTGAGTAATCCGGAAGCATTAAAACTGTTTTCTGGACTCGAAGAACTACAACAATGACAAGGTAAATCCATGCCACGCCAAATTCTCGCAAATAAAAATATTCACCCTGCGATCAAAAAAAAGGTCGCCGATAATCACGCAGATATAATCACAGAAGTTCAAGACGCTATTTCCAACCACAAAGTCGTGGTCGTTGGTATGGCACAGAACCCAGCGCCAAAAAGAGCGCGAAAAACCCTCAATAGCCTAGGTATCGAGCATGCTTATTTAGAGTACGGTAGCTACTTTAAACTTTGGCGTCGTCGCAATGCGCTAAAAATGTGGACCGGCTGGCCTTCATTTCCAATGATTTTTATCAATGGTATGCTGATTGGCGGCTCCAGTGATTTAAGAGCCCTGATCGAGGCTGATAAGCTAGATAAACTTCTCTAGCTTGCGCACCTATTCGCCCTCATAACTGCTTCGCATTCATGGCTGCTGTAAGGGTTTTTTCTTATGATAAGCAGGTAGCTACACCCCAGTAGTTGTAACCAGCAAACCTTGGTGTGCTGGGCAAATACATTTGCTCCATAGATTGGATGTTAAAGCCTGCACTCCGAATTAGCTGCGGAATATCTCGATTGAGATGGCAGCCTCCGGCAATTTTTCCCCAGTAAGGATCAATTCTTGCCTGCCACTTAGCGACACCCTCGTCAGGTGCCAGCCCATGCTCACAGAAAATCATTTTGCCACCTGGCTTTAATACTCTGCGCATCTCTTTATTGGCCGACAACGCATCGGGAATAGTACACATGGTGTAAGTGACCAGCACCGAATCAACATGGTTGTCTGGCAGGGGAATTGCCTCGGCACTGCCAAGAATAAAATCGACCTCTAAACTCTTATCAGCGGCGACTTTTTTGGCCATATTATTAAGCTCTTCAGAGGGATCCAATCCAATAATCGCACTTATCTTAGTGCTGTCGTAGTAAGGGATATTAAGACCTGAACCAATACCCACCTCTAAAACTACACCCTCGGCCATAGGCACCACCTTACTGCGTTGATACTTAATCGGCTTTGATCCACAGGCACAATTTAGAAAACTGGGCAAAATATATTTATCGTAAAAACTCATGTTGCACTCCCTTTAACCAAGGCTGTTTTTTACCTCATCATCTACCGATTTGGCGCAATAAACAACTGAACGGTTACATAGAGGTGCGGCTACTGTAGAATTGCGCGTTTTAACCCTATCACTGGAACTGACAATGGGTAGAGCTTACCAAAACCGCAAAGAATCCATGGCCAAAACATCGGATGCCAAGGCACGGGTGTACAGCAAATATGGGCGCGAGATTTATGTTTGCGCCAAGGCAGGCGGCCTTGATCCCACAGGTAATTTAGCCCTGCGCAGCCTGATTGACCGCGCCAAGAAAGATCAGGTACCGACCCATGTTATCGACAAAGCAATTGAAAAAGCCAAGGGCGGCGCCGGCGAAAACTTCGAGTTGGCCCGCTACGAGGGCTATGGTCCCGGCAACTGCATGGTGATTATCGAATGCTTAACCGATAACCCTAACCGTACCTTTGGCGATGTGCGCCTGTGTTTTACCAAGACTAAAACCAAGATTGGCACCCAGGGCTCAGTAAGCCATATGTTTGATCATCTAACCATTCTTAGGTTTGGCGGCCAGGAAGAAGAGGCCGTATTAGATACATTGCTGATGGCTGATGTGGATGTGATTGATATCGAAAATGAAGAGGGCATGCTAACTGTATTTGCGGCCCATACTGAGTCATTTAAAGCCAAGCAGGCACTGAGTGAGGCCTTTGGTGAGATTGACTACGACGTCGATGAAATTCAGTTTATCGCCCAAAATAGCGCACCACTCGTGGGTGACGACTTAGAGATGTTTGAACGCTTTATGGCGATGCTCGAAAACTTAGATGACGTGCAGAATATCTACCACAACGTCGACTGAGATCGCTTAAGCAAAGGCCTTTTAGGCGCAGTTAAGTGCCGTGATCACCGCCATACGCGTATCTGCTGGATCAATCACTGCATCTATCTCGAGGTGGGCCGCTGCCTCAGTGGCCCTACCCTTTTCATACATGGTATCCACCAGCTGATTAAACAGCACCTCACGCGCTGCAGAGTCTGGCTGCGCATCCAATTCCTTTTTAAAGCCAAGCTGCACAGCTCCTTCTAGGCCCATAGCACCAAACTCGCCACTGGGCCATGCGGCACTGTAAATCGGACGATGAAAACTACCCCCCGCCATAGCCATAGCGCCAAGACCATAACCTTTGCGCAAGAAGATCGTCACCATCGGGGTGGTCATTTTGGCGCCGGCAATAAATAGCTGCGCCATACGATGTACCGCCGCCTGCTCCTCACTCTCTGGGCCAACCATAAAGCCCGGCGTGTCACACAGGGACAGAACCGGAATAGAAAAGCTATCGCAGAGGGTAATAAAGCGCGCAGCCTTATCAGCTGCCTCAGCATCAACAGCGCCACCCAGAACACGACAATTATTGGCTATCAGGCCCATAGCGCGTCCTTCAATACGTATAAAGCCAGTAATAATGCCCTGCCCATGGGCCTGAGTAAGCTCTTGAAAGCTATCCGTATCAGCAAGCTGCACAATAATGTTTCTTATATCGTAGGCATAGCGCCTATCGGCAGGCATCATCTCACGCAACCGCTGCTGATCAGCAGCCTGCCAAGTTTGTATATCACCTTGAAAGTAACCTAGACAGGACTGCGCTAGATCAGTGGCATGAGACTCATTGTCAGCCACCAGATCAACCACACCATTGCTAGCCTGCACATCAATCGGGCCTATGTCCGTGGGTTTAAAGCTACCCAGACCACCGCCTTCAATCATCGCCGGGCCAGCCATACCTATCCAAGATGTTTTGGTAGCAATACGAATATCGGCGCAACCAAACAGCGCGGCATTCCCCGCAAAACAGTAGCCATTGTTCACCGCTATTAACGGCACCCGACCACTTAGCCCAGCCCAATTGGCAAATGAGGGCACGTCCAATCCGGCTATCTGGGTTTTAACATCTGTGTCGCCAGGTCGGCCACCCCCACCCTCGGTATACATAACCACTGGCAAACCAAATTTGCTGGCTTGGTCCAGTATGCGGTCGATTTTGCGATGATGAAAATAGCCCTGGGTACCTGCCAAAACACTGTAGTCATTGACGATAACCGCAACCTGCGCCGCCTGCGGACCGAATTCTGCACTATTGATCGTCGCCAATCCGGTAATCACGCCATCGGCTGGCGTATCTGCTTTAAGTGATTCAGCCGTTTTGCGATCCCGTTGCGCTGCCACGGCAAGCTGGCCATATTCAACAAATGACTCATCATCACAGAGGTCGTAGAGGTTTTCTCGCGCTGTGCGATAGGCTTTGGCATGTCGCTTGGCAACGGCTTCAGGTCGCGCATCATCATGAGTAAAGGCCAGCTGCTGGTTGAGCTGCTGCAGACTATTGTCGGAACCGATTGCCTCAATTATTGGCGCACTGTCAGCCACGCCGTCTGCATCAGTGGGCTTTATTTCGCAGACCAGCTGTCCGGCCTGAATAGTGGCACCCAGCACAATAGAGAGATTGGCAACTATTCCCGCAACTGGCGCTGTGAGTGCCGTTTGCATTTTCATCGATTCAACAATGGCAACAATTTGGTCTTTGGCGACAGACTGTCCGTCATTCACATCAACACTGATAACAGCGGCAGCCAATGGCGAGACAATACTTTGATTTACAGGCTTCAAGACGGACACCCCAACTTAATTGTAATTATTTTTATCCGGATTATTAGACAGTGTTTACAGTAAGAATGGAATCTATCTGGCCCACTAAAATACTAATAGTGGGCCACACCTAATTGCGTTTAAAAAGGGCTAACTACCGGTAAACTGTTCGGCGCTGAGGTCATAACAGGTGCTATCTAAACCCGCCACCAGTGCCAAACTGGCATCGGTTTTAGGCAGTTCATAGCGGAAGAAGAACTGCGTTGCCGCCAACTTGCCTTGGTAGAAAGCTGTGTCCGCTGCATTGCCTTGCTGCAGGCCTCGCGTTGCTGCAACCGCCTGCTTGAGCCACATCCAGGCAATAACCACATGCCCCATAGCGTCGAGGAATATAGTCGCATTGGCCAGTGCCAAGGATGGATCAGCCGCCTCACTCACCGTCTTAACCGTCGCCTCAATCTGGGCCAGCGCATCCTGTAACTGAGTACAGTGCCCCGCTAGGCCAGACATGCCAGCGGCAGAATCAACAGTGACCTGAATTTCTTCACGCAACACAGCAACGGCTGCACCATTATGCATCTGTACCTTGCGGCCCAAAATATCAATACCCTGGATACCCCAGGTACCCTCGTGAATATGATTTAAACGGTTGTCGCGATAGAGCCGCTCGACCGGATATTCACGGGTATAGCCATAGCCACCCAGCACCTGAATAGCCAGCTTGTTAGCTTCTAGGCAGAACTCAGAGGGCCAAGATTTACAGATGGGTGTAAGCAACCCTAACAGTAAGTCAGTGCGCGCATTGGCTTCTTTGTCAGTGGATAATTTCTGCTGATCAATCAGCTGAGCACTGTAGTAAATTAAAGTTTGGGCGCCCTCAACAAAGGCTTTTTGAGTCATTAGCATGCGCTTAATATCGGCATGTTCGCTAATCATAATCTGTGCATCTTCCGGATTGCGATTAACCAGCGGACGACCCTGTGGACGGTTGCGGGCATAATCCAGCGAGTAGAGATAACCACCCATACCAGCCATGACTGAGGCCATACCCACAGAGATACGCGCTTCATTCATCATATGAAACATATTGGCCAGACCCTGATTGGGCTCACCCACTAGATAGCCGATAGACTCACCGGACTCACCAAAGTTAAGCAGACAGTTTGTGGTGCCGCGACAACCCATCTTATGGTTGAGGCCTGCCAGTGCGACATTGTTGCTATCGCCAATACTGCCATCGTCGTTAACGCGGTTTTTCGGTACCAAAAACAATGAGATGCCTTTAACGCCTGGAGGCGAACCGGGAATCTTGGCCAGTACCATATGCACAATGTTGTCAGTGATATCTTGCTCGCCACCAGATATCCACATTTTGGTGCCGCTAATATTGTAACCCCCGTCGGCACGCACATCTGCCTTGGTACGAATATCCGCAAGCGATGAACCCGCCTGAGTCTCTGACAGACACATGGTGCCAAACCACTCACCCTCGACTAACTTGGGCAGATACTTGGCCTTGAGCTCATCGGAGCCACAGGCATTGAGCATATTGGCCACACCCTGAGTTAAAAACAAATAGGTATGCACTGGGTTGTTAGCGCAGACAAACATACCATTGAGCGCCTGATCCATCATCCATGGCAATTGCATACCACCTATATCCGCATCATAGGCAGAGGTACAGAGTCCCGCCTCGCGGTATGCATTAATCGCTTCTTTGACCTCGGGAATAGTTTCAACCTTGCCATCGACAAACTTGGGCTCATTGGCATCTAGCTTGGCAGCAAAGGGTAAAAACTGATCTTCAGCAAGCGACTGGCAGAGATCCAGCATCGCATCCAAAGACTCCCGATCATAGTCAGCGTAATGCTCAGATTCGAGAATCGTATTTAGGTCTAGGGCCTCATACATAACAAAATCGAGGTCACGGCGGTTAACAATGATTGACATAGTTTTCTCTCCAGCGTCCGTAGGTGTTCTTTTTTTAGTTAATAGCAGTATTGTCCCAGCAAACACTGTGGAAATAACATAAATACAGTGACCAAAGAGTCTGTTAACTTCTGGCATATATTGTGTTAATATAATCATTACAGCGGTTTGCAAATCAAGCTCCAGAATACAGCCTGCTCTAACACCACAATACATAATCGGGAGAATCTTATGAGAGCACTATTATTGAAAACGTTAGGTGGGATCATTGTCATTGTCGGGCTGCTGGCTCTCGCGCTGCCAACATTACTGCACAAAGCTGGCCTGCATCCAGAATACCAAGGTGAAATAGCTCAGGTACCCGCAGGCAAACGCGCACTGATCATTGCCACCAATCAGGCAGTGCTCTCTGCACCAGGAGAGACAACGGGCGCAGCCACCGGCGTAATGGCCTCAGAGATCACTCACCCCTATTACAACTTTATGGATGCCGGAATACAGGTCGATATCGCCAGCATTAAAGGGGGTGTTATTCCCGTAGACCCTCAAACTCTAGGGCGTCTTGTAAAAACCCCAGAAGACGACCGCTTTATGGCCGACGCAGCATTTCTGGCCAAGGTTAAAAACTCAATATCCGTCGCCGATCTAGACTTCACTCAATACGATATTATCTTTTTATCAGGGGGCTGGGGTGCAGCCTATGATCTTGGCTATTCAGAGCTTCTTGGCGAAAAAATAAGTGATGCATTTTACGCCCAGCACAAGCCAGTGATTGGTGGTGTCTGTCATGGTGTACTGGGCCTGATTAACGCCAAAGACCGCGACGGGAATCTATTGATTGCCGGACGTCGCATGACCGGAGTTACCGATAAACAGATTAAAGAGCTGGACATTGAAATTACGCCACAGCATCCGGAGACAGAGCTGCGTAAAGCCGGAGTTATATTCGAAAGCAGCAGTGCCTTTAGAGATATATTTGCAACCCATGTCGTGGTGGATGATGAGCAGCGCTTTGTAACGGGTCAAAATCAAAATTCAGGCCATGAAACTGCGCAAAAAATGATGGCTATCATTGCCCAGTAAATCATATTTCCACAACACTTCAGACAGCATCCGAGATTAATCTCTATCCGTTGGCCTTTGATTTTATTATCACTGGTTTACGGATTGAGGCTGATCCCGGAGACTCCCAAAATTTGACGTACTGCCAATTCAACTCCGCTAGCTTGATGATCTGTCAAACTTATAGGCTCTCAGTCAGTCCTCTGTAGTTAGCTTATTCAATAATTCTGGGTCTTCACCAGCAAAAAAAATCTCAGAGTGTTTTTTTCAGTTAAACTCCCTGCCCACAGGCGTCCTATAATGTTAAATAAACCGCTCTCTCAGGAGTCTATAATGATAAAAAAACCGCTCTCTCGCCAGCTTACCACCATCGGCTTATTGGCTATGCTAAACCCGGCACAGCCAGTGGCAGGTCAGCCCGATCGACTTTTCGAGCCCGCCGAACAGGATGCCAAGGGCCGTTTTATCAATATGGATAAAGACGAGTCCAAAGTATCAATCAAGGTGCGCGCGCCCTTTTTTATGCGCCGTGTCGCCTCCTCATTTATCAGTAAGCCCGGAGCGCCAACTCGGGTTCCCAATGATGGCGCCTACCTGCGCGACAACGCCATGTACAGCGAGCCAACCGCCACCTGGATAGGCCATGCGACATTGTTAGTACAGATGGAGCATCTGACATTTCTGACCGATCCGATCTGGTCAAATACGCCGAGCCCTATACCCTTTGCCGGGCCCAATCGCTTTGTAAAACCAGGGATTGCCCTCGATGACTTACCGGCGATCGACTTTGTAATGATTTCGCATAATCACTACGACCACCTAGATCTGCCCACATTGCGCAAGCTGGCCAAACGCAACCCCGAGACCGTATTCTTTGTCCCCATCGGCAATGGCAAGCTGCTGCGTAAGAATGGTATTGATCAGGTACAGGAGATGGACTGGGGCGATACTGTCAGCTATAAAACTGCCACTATCCATTGCTTGCCAACCCAGCATTGGAGCAAACGCAGCCTCACAGATACTCGCAAAGCCCTGTGGTCGTCCTGGGCCGTCACTGGACCACAGCGGCGCTTTTTCTTTGCCGGTGATACGGGTTATTACTCTGGTTTTAAAAAAATCGGTGAGAAACTCGGACCCTTTGATCTAGCCGCAGTGCCCATCGGCGCCTATAAGCCCAATGCCATGATGAAGGCCTCTCATATGAATCCAGAAGAGGCCGTGCAAGCAGCGCTGGATCTGCGCGCTGACAATGCCGTGGCCATGCATTACGGTACGTTTAATCTGTCCGACGAGCCCCTTGCCGAACCCCCAGCGCGTTTTAAAGCTGCCGCTGAAAATACTCCTCTGGCCGATAGCCACAGCTGGGTGTTGGATATTGGCGAGACGCGAAAATTCTAAACCAATAACCTTAATAGGCTCCAATGGCCGAGGCAATTTATGTCAATGTATAACAGCTCCATCCCTGTTTTTATTCGCCATCTAGGTAATCTATCTGGCCTGCTTGATAGTGCCGCCACCTATGTTACGGAACAAGATATCGACGAATCGGTATTATCCAGCGCGCGCCTATTCCCCAATATGCTCCCACTTATAAAACAGGTACAGATTGCCTGCGATATGGTTACCCGTGGCGGCGCTCGACTGGCAGGTGTTGAAGCCCCTACTAACGAGGACAGTGAGACAACCTTCGCCGAACTGAAGGCCAGAATCGAAAGTACCCAAGTATTTTTACAGGGTCTGTCAGAAGAGAATATTAATAGTTCGGCAGACAACAACATTGTAATGCCAGCTGGCCCCTATGAATTAACCTTTAGCGGGGAGGAGTATTTAAATCTATGGATACTGCCTAATATGTATTTCCATATCAGCACCACCTATAACATTCTGCGCCACAATGGCGTGGCTATTGGCAAGATCGACTTCTTGGGCCTGAGCTCGTTTATAACTAAAGGCCCCTAGATCTCAGCAGTCTCAGTTTTCATCAAGACTCACTTTTGTTGAGTGCCTGATTGCGTTTTTCTGCAGCCACCCAGTCATTAGGTAGCACGCGGGCAACAACCAAAAAGCTAACAATGGATGGAATAAACATCAGGCAGGTCACCGTCATGGCATAACGCATGGCCTGCAAGTCGGCATTGTCTGCTTTAAATATATCGATAAGCCAGCCTGCAAAGGTAGGGCCGCCGCCCAGAGCGATCATATTGAGAATAAAAAAGAACAGCGCAGTCGACATGGCGCGCATATTAATGGGTGCCAATGTCTGAGCTATAGCAAAGCTAGGCCCTAGATAAATACCCAAAAAAAGTAAGAAAAAGGTCGTGAAGGCCAAATGCGCCCATACCGTCGTCACCCAAAAGCTTGCTATGCCAATGGGCAGGCATATACCTATCGCGATAGCAGGCAGCCAGCCATAGGCGCGTATATTTTTAGCGCCCCATTTGTCCGCAAGTTTAGCGCCAAAAAAAGCACCACCTGCGTAGGTCGTACCATTGATAACGCCGAGAATAATAACCAGAGTTTTAAAATCAAAACTAGGGTCCAGAGCAACCACATACTTGGTTTGGAACGCAGAAAAGGCATAGGACACAAATGAGCCAAAGGCGATACCAAAGCACATCGACCACCAGGCTGGAATTTTGAGCAGGCCCTTTAGCGACTCAGAAAACGGTGGCTGAACAATGTCTGCATGGTTATCAAGTTCCATAGCCCCGCGCACCGGCTCGCGCAGCACCAGCCGCACAATCACCGCTAGGGCAACGCCCGTAACACCCAAAAAGATAAAGATACGCCGCCAGTTAACGTCCTCACCTGCAGCGCCCATCAGCGAGGCAGTAGCAAAATACGCCGCCATAATGCCCAGCGGAATACCCATAGAATAAACACCCAGAGCACCGGCGCGCTCTTCTTTAGGGTACAGATCAGAAATAATTGAATGGGACGGCGGACTGCCACCAGCTTCACCAATGCCCACGCCCATGCGCGCCAAACCGATCTGCATAAAGTTGCCGGCCAGCCCGGTTAGGGCGGTAAAACCACTCCAAACGGCTAGTGCTATCGAGAGAATATTAACCCGATTGTAGCGATCGGCTAACCAGGCGATAGGAATAGCCACTAGGGTATAAAACACCGCAAATGCCAAGCCGATTAGCAGCCCTAACTCTGTATTGGTAAGCCCCAGGTCCTTTTGGATAAACGGCGCCAAAATACCGACAATTTGCCGATCGATAAAATTAAAGCCGTAAACAATAGTCAGTAGCACCAGCACCATACTTCTATAGCGCTTACTCGGTGTGTTTTGATCAGTCATAGAAATTTCCTAGAGATACCAGAGCGGTATTTATTGTTATTTTTGTCTTGAGATAGGCTACGTTAACGCTCCGAATAGAGCAAGCCACAGATAAGTATTATCAGCTCAGAAGCCTTTATAGCCTCTATTTCTGAGTTATCTATGGCACTGTGATACTCTACTCCCACGCCATCACAACAATAATTCTATGAGCGACCCAGCTAGCCTCAACCTACCAGACCCCCAAAGTGAGCCGCAAGTCGATTGGACTATATTTATCCCCTCCGTTATCGTGGTTCTCCTCTGCGCTATTCCATTAGTTATCTTCCCCGATGAAGCAGCTCGATTTCTGATCGATGGCCGCAAAGCCATCATGAGTAACTTTCTGTGGCTGTATCTTTCGGTCGGTGTGAGCGCCGTAGTTTTTTGCCTATGGCTGGCCTTTGGCCGCTATGCCCACGTCAAGCTAGGCGCGCCAGATGAACCGCCTGAGTACTCCAATATTCACTGGGTTGCGATGATGTTCACAGCTGCCATTGGCGCCGGTGTTATTGCCTGGGGATTTGCCGAGCCGATCTATTATTTGCAAACCCCACCCATGGGCATTGAGGTCGGGTCTGCAAAGTCTTTCGAATGGGCCCATATGTATCCGCTCTTTCACTGGGGTGTTATAGGCTGGGCTATCTATGCGGTACCCGCCGTTCCCATAGCCTATATGCTCTATGTAAAGCGCTATACCACCCTGCGTATTAGTAGCGCCTGTGATGGTGCACTGCCAAAAACAGGCCGCGGTCGCGTTAAGACCCTGATCGATATCTTTATTGTATTGGGTATTGTGGGCGGCGTTGCCACCTCTCTGGGTTTGGGTGTGCCCTTACTTTCGGCCATGCTGGCCACATTATTTGATGTGCCCGACAGCATGCTTATCAAAATGTTGGTGCTGGCATTTTGGACTGCACTGTTTGGTGCCAGTGTTTATCGCGGCCTAAAGTCAGGCATTAAGGTACTGGCCGATATCAATATAGCCCTGGCTATTATAGCTATTATCTTTGTACTGATTGCTGGGCCCGGTATTTTTATCATGGACCTAACGGTCAATAGTATCGGCTTAATGTTCAGTCATTTTGTTAGCGCCGCAACCTGGACTGATCCCATTAATAACGGTAGCTTCCCCGAAGACTGGACAGGTTTTTACTGGGCATGGTGGTTAGCTTACACAGGTATGATCGGTCTGTTTTTCGCACGAATTTCTCGTGGCCGCACTATCCGTCAACTGGTACTGGGCGTGATAACTTGGGGCTGTCTTGGCACCTGGTTATTTATGGCCGTTATGGGCGGGTACTCTCTCTATCTAGAAACCACGGGTACGCTTGAGGTTAAAGAAATCCTTGCCACTCAGGGCATGTCATTTGTCAATGCACTGGTGATTGAAAGTATGCCGTTGGGTAAATTTACTCTGGCCATGTTTACTTTATTATCCATTATTTTTTATGCCACCAGCATTGATTCTGGCGCCTATGTGCTAGCCAGCATCTGCGCCAAAAATTTACCCAGCGATGCCGAACCAAAACGCTGGAATCGTTTGGCCTGGGCGGGGCTACTGGCAATTATTACTGCAGGGATTCTGCAGTCAGGCACACTGGATACAGTGATGTCTATGACAGTACTGAGCTCAGCGCCGCTGATTCCCATTATGATATTGCTGTGCGTTTCATTAGTGCGCTGGTTAAATGAAGATTTTGGTGAATTGGTGCGTCACCGAGAATTGGCCTTGGCGGTCGCTACCCATAAAACACAGAAAGGAACCCAACACAGGAATAATAAACCTTGAAGTCTATTAGACCATTATTGGCATTAATTCTGTTGCTGCTGATTTCCTGGGCGACCCTGCATTGGAGCTCTATGGAGAGTCACGAAGCGTCAGAATTTCCATTAGCAGGTGAGTATAGGGCCGACAATATTGTTTCCAGCGGCGGTATCGACCGCACCTTTTCCTACTATCTGCCGTCCACCCTCAAAGAAGGTGCCGCTTTAATATTTGTACTCCACGGATCCATCAGCAGCGGCGAAGCCATCCGGGAAATGACCGGTAATGAGTTCGATCTGCTGGCCGAGACCAACCAGTATATTCCGGTCTATGCCAATGGCTTTGAAAACCACTGGAACGATTGCCGAGCATCGGCAGACTACAGTGCTAATACTCAGGATATAGATGACATTGCCCATATAGCTTTTTTAATCGATCTATTTGTCCAGCGCCATCAGATCGACCCCAACAAAGTTTTTGTGACAGGGCATTCCAACGGTGGACAAATGGCCTACAGAATCGCTCTTGAAGCGCCTCAGATGGTAAGAGCTGTTGCGGCCCTGAGTGCCAACCTGCCCATCGGTGAAAATTTCGATTGCGAAAAATCTGGCATACCGACATCTATTGCTATATTTAATGGCACCGAAGATAACATCAATCCCTATTACGGTGGCACCGTGAAATTGGGCAGCAATGAGAGCAGAGGGCTGGTGCTTACCACGAACCAAACGACTGAGTACTGGACTAAGTTAGTCGGGGCTGATATGGCATCACCTGATAAGGTTGTTGAGTATCCGGAAACCGACGGTATGCCCTACACCTCAGTGATTGCGACGCATTGGAATGGCGTCAATGATACCGAGGTGCGACTTTATAGGCTCCAGGGGTCTGGCCATGTGATTGCCTCAAAACTTTATGATTTTCCAGACTACATAGGCCCTAATGCCAGTGATATTTCGGGCCCAGAAGAAATTGTAACGTTCTTTTATCAGACATTAGAAAAGTAGTCTCATACACCAATAAAAAATAACGACTGGCATATAAAGCTAGCAGCTGGGGGAATTTATGATTGCCTGGTACATAGAGTACGAATACTGGGTGGCCGCTGTGCAGCTTGTACTGGCAATGCTTGGAATGGGCGCTGGCCTGCAAATTGCTGATTTTAAGAAAGTCGCAATGCAACCCAAGGCAGCTACCATTGGCCTATTGATGCAACTTATTGTGGTGCCACTGATTGCCCTTGGGTTTATTGTGCTGACTAATCTACCCCCAGGCATGGTGATTGGCATTGCTATTGTTGCCTCTATTCCCGGCGGCACAGTCTCCAACATCTTTACCTTTATGGCGCGGGGCAATGTGCCTCTCTCGATCAGCATCACTGCTCTAACCTCGGTCGCCTGCCTGGTCACCACGCCGATGATTTTAGACTTTCTAATATCTGACTATATGACCGATAGCTTTGTGATGCCGGCAACAAAAGTCGCTATTGAAATAGGTCTCTGCCTGCTCTTGCCGCTTGGGTTGGGCATGGCTTTTTTAAAACGCTTCCCCAATTATGCCGAACGATTTTCCAACCTCTGTGTTAAGGGTTCTTTGGCTGGCATTGGCATGATAGTCATCGGCTCTTTAGGCGCAGGTAGGCTCAATTTTGCCAATGCATCAGGCGATGATATTGCCGTTCTTTGCGGCTTTATTCTTAGCCTCAGCCTAGTGGGCATATGGTTGACCAAGGGCTTTGGTCTAGCGAGTGAAGATAATAGAGCCATAGAGATGGAAGTGGTGGTTAGAAATATTAATCTGGGTTTCTTACTTAAGGTGTCGCTCTTTCCAACAGTCGCGGGAGAGAGCAACCCTGTTGCGGATATGGCGCTATTTTCTATGCTTCTATATGGTGCATGGCAGTTGGCTATGGGTATCTTTTTAATTTTTTGGCGACGCAGGCAACCGGTCTAGGCTGCGGCTCAGTCAATAAATTGACCTGTTAAATGCAGACTCCGTTTAATTAGCCCCTGTTACCAGGGACTAATTAAACAGGGTGATTTATAGCATTACTCGACGACTTCAAAACTTGTTTCATTTTCTTCATCGGCAGAATGTCTGGCGATCCAGAGTTTAAATCGACCCGGTTCTACTGTATTTTCCATCGCCTGATTATGGAAATTCAACATACTGGCAGGCAACTCAAAGTTAATGGTCTTTTTCTCACCGGCACTAAGGCTGACCCGCTCAAATGCTTTTAGCTCCTTCACGGGTCGGCTCACATCTGCCACTAGGTCACGAACATAGAGCTGTACGATCTCCGTCGCTTTACGTGCGCCAGTATTCTCTATCTCAATGGAGGCATGGATACTACCCTCCAAACCGACCTTAGCCTTACTCAGTTTGAGATTAGCGTAATTAAACGTGGAATAGCTAAGACCATATCCAAATGGAAATTCTGGACTGTGCCCATAATCTAAATAGTTAGACGAGTTGCCAGGCTCGTGCTGCCAGGTTAGATTCGGATCAATTTTGTCGATTCTAGTGTAGTTGCTATCATTCGGAGGACGGCCCGTTGCCCTGTGATTGTAGTACATAGGAATCTGACCATTAGACTTGGGCCATGTAATTGGCAGCTTTCCGGAGGGTACCTCTTCACCGTACAACACATCCACCAGCGCCGGCCCGGCCATGGTGCCTGGATGCCATGCCATCATCAGAGCATCGACATTCTCCAATACGTTCTCTAATGTATTGGGTCGACCAGACAGAATCACCAGCACAATCGGTTTATTAAGTTTTGATAATTCATTGAGTAGCTCAATTTGAGCGCCGGGAAAAGCAATATTGCCGCGGCTATGTCCCTCGCCGCTTAAGACAGCCTCCTCACCACCAAAGAATACAATCACATCTGAATTCTTGGCAATGGCAATCGCATTGTCGAATCCCTCTCTATCCTTACTGCGACTGTAGGCAAGACCGGGGGCATACTGCACATTTTCTTTTAGCTCGCCCAGATAGTTATCAAGGGCTGGCAACAATGTTCGAGAATCTTTTGCCTCGCCCTCATAAACCCAGGTACCCATCTGCTGGTAGGGTACTTCAGCCATTGGACCAATCACTGCAATTTTTTGGTTTTTATTTAGTGGGAGGATCTTTTTGTCATTCTTTAGCAGCACAAACGATTGGCTGGCCGCTGCCTTGGCCGCCTCGAGATACTCTTCTTTTAAAAACTCTTCCTTGCCTCCGGCATAGTCATTTTCAAATAAGCCCATGGCAATTTTAGCTCTCAGCAAACGTCTTACCGCCGAGTCGATTTGACCTTCATTCACCTCTTGGGTATCGACAAGTGCGGCGAGATTATCTTCCAATGCTCTGGAGTACATTTCAAAATCGAGTCCCGCATTGGTTGCCTTTTTAGCCGCCTCTTTGTCATCAGCAGCAAATCCATGCTCGAGCATTTCCATCACAGAGTTCCAATCACTCACCACGAACCCGGTAAACTCCCACTGATCCCGCAGAACATCGGTTAACAGATGCCGATCTGCTGTTGGGGGAACACCGTCTAAGGTACTGTAGGATGTCATAAGAGACACGGCACCCGCATCGATGGCCGCCTTGAAAGGGGGTAGATGATGATCATACATCTGACGCATAGGAATGTAGGCGCTGTTGTAATCACGGCCACCCTCGGCGGCACCGTAACCGGCAAAGTGTTTGGCACAGGCAGCCAGTGAGTCAGGGCTACTTAGGTCATCGCCCTGAAAGCCTTTAACCATTGCAGCTGCCAAAGTAGAGGTGAGAAAAACGTCCTCGCCCAATGTCTCTGCAACACGACCCCAGCGAGGATCCCTGCCAATATCAATCATCGGCGCGAAGGTCCAGCGAATGCCAGCAGATGTCGCCTCTTTGGCAGCCACCCGAGCACCCAGCTCAACCATCTTTGGATTCCATGTTGCAGCCTGACCAAGGGGAATGGGAAAAATAGTTTTATAACCATGAATAACATCATGGCCAAATATCAGCGGCACACCAAGTCTGCTTTGCTCTACGGCAATTTTTTGTAATTTCGAAAAAGCTTTTGGATCTGATTTACTTCTGGGAATATTAAGAAAACCACCAATCTTGCCCTTTTTTATTTCCTCTTTTACCTGTTCTAAATCTTTGTCTTTATATTCCAGCCAATCTCGGAGAGACATCTGTCCGATTTTCTCTTCAAGAGTCATGGCATTGACAATACTGTCAATACGCTTCTCCATGACTGGGTCATAACTGGACTCAACAAAAGGATCAGTGCTCTGACCGCCTTGTGAAAAAATCGAAAAACTACTGGCGGCTAAAATTAAAACCATTGAGTAAAATGTTTTTTGACTGAAATAATTTTGCATTAACAGATCCTTTAGATTATTGATAAAGCCGGTTACAAAAAATAGAAGAAGGTTTTGGGAAATGAAAAAGCTGTATTTTAAGATGCCTTTTATAAATACTAATTTCAGTTATTTTTAAAATAGCCGAAGCTCTTTTAGGAAAAACACTTTAATGCCCTACAAATAAATAATTAAATTTGATACCAAAAGTACGTGGCGCTATGTAGGTAGCAACAAGACCATCCTCGGTAATTACATTTCCTGAATCTACCTTTACATCTTCATCTGTCGCATTATTAATAAATGCTGAAACTATCCAGCTTTTAGAAGCTGGCTTATATGTAAGGCGCAGGTCATACATCTGGTAGGCCCTCTGCACACCTACGCCAGCGCCGCCATCAGGCAGCCTATTAAAAATCCCGGGTTCTAATTTATCGCGATTATAAATATCTAGAAAATAGCTATCTGAAACTCTAGCCGTTATACGAGGCATTAACACGCCCCATTCATAGCTAAAGTCGTGACTATAAGAGAGGGTGATTTTCCAATTCGGTACCCTGGGGGGGCTATTGCCCGATAGTACAACTGGGTCCTCTGGGGACAGCGACGCACTGGAGACAAAGGGATTAAAAAGATTACCAAACAATGTATCTGGTATTTCAAACTGATCAAAGTAGGCATCGGTCACGGCTGCACTTATCTGCAAGCGGTCAACGTCTGTTAGCGCCCAGTCAAGCTCCAACTCTAGGCCACGAATAGTTGCCGCAGAAGCATTACGCACCACAGTGCTACCACCGGTATCGGCAACGCCATCATTATTGATATCAAGCCGGTCCTCATTAGAGAACTGGAGATTATTATAGTTGGCCCGAAACAGTGCTACGTTAAGTCGCAAACTGTCGTCCAGATACTGTGACTTCAGACCCAGCTCAAAATTTGTCACGGTTTCAGGCTCAACATAGTTTCCAGCATCCTGAATATGGCCTGACTTAAACCCTGTTGAAATTGAGGCAAAATACATCAGTCGATCAGAGGGACTGAATTCATAGCTAAACAGACCAGTGACATTTTTCCAAGTGACGGACAAATCATTGACTTGCCGAATCCAGCAGGGCTCATCGCCAATACCCTGATTGGTGCCATTATCATGATAGTCACCATTATCAATGGCCTGCTGAGTGGCTGTATCGGCATAAATATCCTCTGGTCTTGGGGCTCCAGGACCAATGGATCCAGCCTCAATATAAGGCCCTAGCAGGGATGTCACTCGACAATTGACGGCTCGACCACCACGATCGGACTTGGTGTCTCTGGTATGTCTTGTGCCCAGCGTAAGTCGATTGAATTGATCAAAATCATAGGTGGCCTGGGCAAACACACCCAGTGACTCAACCCGCCGATTGGGCTGAATCGCATAGGAAACAGCAGCGCCATCAAAGTTACTAATCCAACTGGTCGCTCCCTCGGCATTTCTTCCCCCGCCAGCATTTTGTTGGTCGACTGCGAAGACAATTTTATTATATTCACGAGAGTAAAAAGTACCCATCAACCACCGCAGGCGCTCGCTATCATCATTCATTAACTGCAATTCATGTGAGGAAAACTGGAAATTGGAGCTGTGGGTGCGCTGCTGCTCAAAGCTGCTGCTCCTGCCATTGTCAGCATCAACAATCTGTCCTCGCTTCATACGCGATCGGCCATACAGGTAGCGAACTGAATACCCCGAGGCTTTGTAATCCAGCTGAGTGCGTAAAGTCTTGTTGCTGAGATCAAGAAAAGACGGGCTGTCAGAAACCACGGCTCTAATACCTTGAGCAACCAGGCTGGGATCTAACTGAGCAAGGCCTGTGCCCTGATCTCTGTATTTCTCAAGACTGATTAAGGCGCTAAAGCTGTCGGTTGGCTGCCACAGTGATGAGATCCTCCAGCTCTGCTGATCTGCCATCTCTGGAGCTTCCTGACCGTAGTCGACAGACTGGTCATAGTCGCTCAATTCATCAGTAGCCGCCGGATACTGCGGAGCAAGGCCAGCATAATTATCCAGTATCTCAGTGTAAGAGTCGTGCCTTAGAGTAGCACCGGCAAACCGTAGTCCGAATTGGTCATTAATGGGAACATCTAAAGCGCCACGCAATTCTCGACGGTGATAGTTGCCAAGTACAATGGAGAAATTGCCGTCTAAAATATCTAATGATGGCTTCTGGTTATAAATATTAATACTGCCAGAAGTCGAGTTGCGGCCAAGCAGAGTACCCTGAGGGCCGCGCAGCACCTCAATGCGGTCTATATCGTAAAGTAATGCCGACGCTGCTTGTGATCTGGGGGAATAGATACCATCTACATGAATTGATACTGGTCCATCGGCAATTTCGGTGATATTGGTGGAGCCCACACCTCGCAACTGCACCAATGTTGCTGACTGAGGGGCGGTGCTAGTCATCTCTAGACCTGGCACTAGATGAGTAAGTCCGCGCAGATCACTAATACGGTCAGAATCCAATTTAATCTGATCAAATGCGGTGACCGCGATAGGAGTCTTTTGCAGGTCCGTCGCCCGGCCCGCAGCGGTAACGATGATTTCTTGCAGCAAGGTATCCGTATCGGAATCCTCAGCAGGCAACGTAGCCACAAAGATCGACACGGCTTTATCATTGATTATTTTATAGTCTAATCCAGTGCTCTCAAGTAGTGCGGTCAAGGCTTCGGCTCTGGTTAAAGTACCTTTTAAATCTGCGATCACATGGGGCTGTAGGTTGGCTGTAATACCAATAATATTGATATCCGCCTGCAGCGAAAAGGCAACCAGCCCAGAATCCAAAGGCTGTGAGGGAATATTGAATTCGAGTCGAGGCTGATCAGACTCGGCAAAGCTAGGCTGTATAAATCCAAAATTCAGAACGAGAAAGACCACGACCATCACCCAGGTAGTCTGCAGAACCTTTCCCCTCATCTCATTCGATCTATTCATAATCAAACACTAATGGTGCGGTTATCCACACTCTTTTTGTAAGATTTTCTCTTAGCGAATTATATATGCAAATTTAAATTGGTCGCAGGCGCAATGCGATAGAACGTCAGTAACTCACGTTATGACGTCCCCTCCGGCGACACTCTTTAGCACACAACTATGCGTTTATGTGTTCTCCCGCCCCCTTGACCAACCTCTCTAGCTAGCACCTTTATCAGACCAAAGCGCCTCCATCTCTTCTAATGTCTTACCTTTGGTCTCTGGCACCAGTTTCCATACAAAGACCATAGCGACGACACAGAACGAAGCAAATATAAAATAGGGTAATGCACCATTAAAACTGTCTTGGTTTAGTACGCTGTTATTAATCACTGGGAAGCTATTGGCGACCAGCGCATTAAATAACCACTGTGCCGCCACGGCGATAGACATAGCCACACTGCGCACATTGTTGGGAAACATTTCCGACAGCATAACCCAGACAACCGGCCCCATAGACATGGCAAATGATCCGATAAACACCAACACTGCAATAAGAGAAATAACACCCATCTGCTGGGTATAGATAGTCAGGCCCAAAACACTCAGGCCAGCAAACATACCTATTGAGCCGACAATAAATAATGGTTTACGACCCCAGCTATCAACCATATAAATCGCCACAAAGGTGAAGATTAAATTGACGGCGCCCAACCACAGCTGCTGTTTCAGTGCATCTTCAGGGCCATAGCCCAGTGCATTACTAAAGATTTCAGCGCCATAGTAGAGAATGGCATTGATGCCGGTAACCTGCTGGAAGATTGACAACATAACACCCAAAAACAGGGCAAAACCAATGCCTTTACCAAACAGAACAGCCATATTGGTTGTGGGCTTATTGAGCAGTGACACCTCTATATCAGCCAGTTCTGTTGCGGCTTGCTGCTCATTGGAGGTAATGCGGGCAAGCACAGCTTTAGCCTCGTCGGTGCGGCCCTTCAAAATTAGCCAGCGCGGGCTGTGGGGCACAGTAAATAAAAGCAACAGAAAGGCTATCGCAGGTATCAGCTCTGACCAAAACATGACGCGCCAGCCTTCAGCTACATTGTGCTCGTGAATCTGCTCAATCATCTGTGCAGACATACCCTGAGTATCCCCACCACCAATAAAGTAGGTCGCCAAAAATACCACAAAGAAACCGATAACCACCGCGAGCTGGTAGTAGGACACCATACGACCTCGGTGCTGAGGTGGTGCTATTTCAGCGATATACATAGGTGCGGCCAATGACGCCATACCCACACCAAGGCCACCCAGAATACGATAAATAACCAGCTGATCAAGTGTATCTGCAACACCAGAGCCCCAGGCTGACACCGTGAAAAGAATCGCTGCGAGAATCAGTGTGTACTTTCTGCTGATCTGCTTGGTGAGGTAGCCACCTGCCAGCGCACCTACAAGACAACCATAAAGGGCACTGCTCACTGCCCAGCCCTGCTCGACAGCAGAAAAGTTGAAATATTCTGTGAAATACAGCTGACTCCCAGCAATCACACCGGTGTCATAGCCAAATAACAAACCGCCTAATGCAGCGACAATGGTGATTTTTAAAATGGTAAGCCTTTCGTTACTGGAACCTGCTGCGGTATTCATATTTCCCCTTGGTCTTTTTTATTGTTATTTAGATAATAGTGTTTATGTGTGGACGATAAATAGCATCTTAAAATTGACCGGCATCCTAAGGCTTGGTGGCTGCCCTGATTAATAGACTCTGATGTCCGGCTATTTAAGTACGATTATATTATCGGAGATAACATGCACCTCAAGTGGTAGCGTTTGTGCCAACATTTGCGGGAGTTGGCCGACTTGATCGGTGCGCAATGTCATACTGACTTTTACATCAGCCAAGTCCTCAGACTGTAATAATATCTTACCGTCAAAGTAGCGGCCGGTATCGGCCACAACATCGGCTACTGAGGTATCCCTGTAGATTAGCCGACCCATACGCCAGGCGCCTAAGTCTGCAGGAGACACTGACATCACTGACTCAAAGGCGCGGTTACTTGCTTTGACAACCATCTGCCCTGCGGTCAGAACCACATCGGGAAGGGATACGGCTGCACCGTCTTCGCTAGCAAAAACATTCACTATGCCCTCCAACACGGCCACGCTGACGTCATCGCGTATCATTTGCACATTAAACTGCGTACCCACGACTTCGATCGTGACATTATTAACGGTGACAGCAAAGGGTTTTTGCCGGTCTTTAGCTACGTCAAAAAAAGCTTCTCCGCTAATCAAATTAACCGATCGCCCAATATCTGAAATTTTGGTGCTAATTTTCGACTTTGCACCCAGCGTAATTTCACTGCTGTCTGCGAGGGTAATCGTTCTTATTTCGCCGGCCTGAGTACTATAATGGGATGTAATGGGCTTATTGGATTCAGGCAGCATCATGAGGCCAACCGCAACGACTACAGTAGCAAAACTCATTGCATACTTTGGTGACGGCATAAGCGATTTGATCATTGCAATTGGCGCCATCAAAAAAGACTTTAGCTGATCAGTAAACGTTTCTGTCGAACGACGCAGCGCACTAGCTTCAGCAGTGCCAGATAGATCACCTAGGCTCTTCCATACGTCCTCGATTTGCCTGTAAGCCTCTTTATGGTCAGCATGCTCTGACAACCAGTCACTCAGCGCCTGGCGATCTTTAGCAGACACATCCGCTGACTGCATAAGTGTAAACCACTCTGCCGCCTGCTTATTAATCTGATCTGGTAACTGCATAAAATTTTTGCTCATTTCGAATTCTTACCCGCTTGGGCTTGCAGCGCTTTCTGACAATCTAAAAGCGCCTTTGTTACATGCTTACGCACCACCGTTTCTGACAAACCCACTGTTCGGGCAATTTGAGCATAGCTCAGTCCGTCAAAACGATTCATCATCAGTAACCTTCTGCGTTTTTTAGGCATACCCCAGAGCGCGCTAACCACAAGACCCAGCTGTCGCTTACCGTCATGTATGCGCTCTGGGTTTAATTCTTCCACCAGGTTCGCACCTGAATCAACAACCGCCTGAACATGCCTCTGCCGCACACCACCACGTCTTTTTTGGTCAATGGCAATATTGTAACTAGTCTTGTATAGCAGTGCCCTCGGATTTTTTATATCACTAAAGTCCATCTCAATCACGCGCGTAAAAGCTGCCTGCACAATATCCTGAGCTTCGTCATTGCTCACGTTAACTTTGTTAATCACATAACGACAAAGTTCCGTATGATGGCGGACATAGACGTCATGCATCTTCAGTTTTTGGCTCTCAGTCTTCATAGCACCATTTCAATTAACGTCACACACATGGACATAAACGGATTAATCCCCGAACTACTAAAAAAGATGAATTGTCCTGCATAATAAGACGTTCTACCCTAGCAAATCCACTCTCTAGAATAACCAACCTGTGGTTAAACTCTTATAGCGAGCAGTTGGCATCACCTTGATTGCTGTCGATCCTGATAGACTTTATCTGTATCTGCGTCGTTCCAGATCCCTTAATAACAGCGGGTGAGCTGACGTTAGTCATATCTGTCCCACTCTCAGCAAAACAACTTAGCTTTAAACGGGAGACCTGCCACCCTTGATTTAGCTTGCTGATGAGGCCTTTTGTAATATCCAGGTCACCACTACAGCCTTCGCCACAGCCAATACTGAAGGTCGTATTTGCGACCTTATCGCCAAGCACCTGATACTGAAGCTCTAGCGCCATATCGCCATTGGATTCACGTGAAATATCAATAGGCTCTCCTTCAATAGACAGCACAGCATCGCCTGAAAATGCAAACAAACGCGTATCTTCTTGGCCCTTATAATCAAGCGCCGTCATGGTTAACGCACCAGAGGCACTAACCGCCTTTGAACCAGTTATCTGAACCGTGCCTCCAGCGTCGCGCATAACCAAACGCCAAGGCGAAATAGGTTCACCGGCCTTTAAAAAGCTATTGCTCTGCGCCTGAGCTTTATCACCGAGCTGCGGGTCTTCGGATAGAGCTTCAATGTCTCCTCTATCTGAATATTTCAAACCGTAGCCATAGGCAAAGAGGGGGTTATAATCTTCATCGCCGACGTTAACAGCTGTTTGAGCACCGGTTCTAGGCCAAGAAAAAGAAAGCGTTCCCAGAAAATCGTGCTGAACATCACCGTTGGCACTGCGCAATAAGACATCCGCAATACCAGCGCCCTCAGTGCCCGGCAACCATGCAGCTACAAAGGCATCTGCAGCATTTATTTCTGGATTAACCCACATTGGCCGCCCAGACAGGAATACGGCTACGGCGGGAATACCTTGAGACTTAAATTTCACCAGCAGCTCTAAACCAGCTTCAGATTGAAAATCTAAATGGGGCCGATCGCCCTGAAATTCTGCATAGGGATTTTCGCCAAATACCACCACAGCGACATCGGGTTTATTATTATACTCACCGTTTTCACTTAATGTTGCCTGACCACCTGCCGCGGCAACCTGCTCTGCAATACCATCAAAAATAGACATGCCTTGAGGAAAATGTTCTTTAGTATTGCCATTACCCTGCCAAGAGAGCGTCCAGCCACCAGACTGCTTGCCAATATTATCGGCGCCGTCACCAGCCACTAAGATATCCGCGGACGGAGAAAGCGGCAGTATTTGGTTTTGATTCTTAATCAGAACCAGTGACTGACGTACAGCCTTGCGAGCCACGGCCCTGTGTTCTGGTGCCGCAAGTAACTCGAAACGGCCAGCGTATTTCCGCGTTGAGGGCAGTCCGGCGTCAAATAAACCGGCACGTATTTTTACCCGCAAAATACGGCCTATGGCCTGATCTAAGCGCGCCATTGTAATCTCGCCGCTTTTTACCTGAGCCAGAGTATTAGCATAGAGTTCCTTCCAGCTGTCGGGCGCCATAAACATATCAACACCGTTGTTCAGCGATGCCGCACAGGACACATTGGTACAGCCTTCGACCTGCCCGTGACCATTCCAGTCACCCACAACAAAACCGCTAAAGCCCATTTGATCAACCAGCACATCGCTTAAAAGTTCTTTATAACCATGCATTTGACGACCATGCCAGCTATTAAATGAGGCCATTACCGACTGCACACCATGACGAATGGCAACGGGGTAACCGGCGCCCTGTATATCGCGCAACGCCTCTTCACTGGAAATATTATCGCCCTGGTCGCGGCCATCGATGGTGCCGCCATCACCAATAAAGTGCTTGGCCGTCGCAATCAGATGATCGTCATCGAGGAATGTTTGATCACTGAGCTTACCTTGGATACCGTCAACCAGATAACCGGCGAAGTCTCTGACAATAGCCGGATCTTCAGAATAGCTTTCATAGGTGCGCCCCCAGCGATCATCGCGCACCACAGCGATAGTGGGAGCAAAGGTCCAGTCCAAACCTGTCACTAGTAATTCTTTGGCCGTGACCGTACCAATCTGATGCATCAAATTAGTATTGTTAGCAGCACCTAGGCCAATATTGTGAGGGAAAATAGTCGCGCCAACGATATTGTTGTGGCCGTGAACCGCATCGGTTCCCCACAAGGCTGGAATACCTGTTCTGCCATCGGACTTGTCAGTGGATGCCAGCCAAAATTCATCGGCAAGCGCCACCCAGGCTGCAGCCGCAGTGCGGTTGTCACCGCCGGGCGCGGAGTTGCCGCCATTGAGTATCGAGCCCAGATGATATTCACGCAATTCATTCGGTGTGATTGAGGCAATATCTGCCTGAATGACCTGACCCACTTTTTCTTCCAGGCTCATGTTATCAATCAGTGTTGTAATGCGCTGCTCTAGAGATTCATCGCGCGCGAACGGAGAGGTTTGCTTTGGCCAAATCTCTGGATGAATCTTTGCCACCTCTGCCTCAGCAATAGCAGCACTCTTTTCATCAACATTAGCGCCCCCATCACAGCCAGCGACTAGAGATAAAATTAACCCGGCCATAAAATATTTAGAAACAGTCATCAACAAACTCCACTCGCTCATTTTTTAATAGTTATTATTTATGTTCACACATAATCAGGGTGCACACCAAAGTGCTGAAAACGCCTAATCACAGCAACCCAATAAGACGTTCAAGACTGGCAAATCCGCCCCCGCGAATGACCAAAATAATGACCGTATTACTGGCCATTAATACCCTATGTGCATACCACAAGAATTCATTTATGCTGTCCATATGAAGATTATTTCACTACAGCGTTAAAAATTCTGGCTTTTACTCCCACATAAACCATCCCGCCTTGTACAGAGTCGGCGACAAGGAATAGGAAATGTCCGTTGATGACAAATCAATTTATGCGCCGTGCAGCGATATTGATATTGAGTGCCTGAAAATAGGCGCGGATCAACAAGAGCTGGTGCGAGTCGATTCCTATATTCAAGGGGTGAACAAACTTAAGCAGGACGCCATTGCGCGAAATAACTTTGCGGTTGCCGATAGCTTTTATCCGGGCGTTAGAATGAGCATCTCGGATGCCTATATCGTCGAACTGGTAAGAAATTTCCAGACCGTCATTCGCGACGTTTTTAATCTTGACCTGCGCACTATTAAAAAGGCGGTAGCAAAGTACTCTATCGTCACATCGAGGCCGGAAGACCTTGCGCCGATGCAACTTATTCCCCATTTTGATGCGCCTTCCAGAAACAGCTTGGCGGTAATCCATTATCTGTGTGATGCACCGGACTCAGGCACGGCGTTTTATCGCCACCGCGAAACCGGTCATGAATATATTGATAGAGAACGGCTTGAACAGTATGAGGGAAGTATTAAGAGGCAGCTTCAGGATCCCACAGTGCACCCCAGCAGCTATATTTGTGGCGATACTGAGGCGTATTCTAAAATTGCCTCGTGCAGTACATTGTATAACCGCTTGTTAATGTACCGTGGCTCCAGCCTGCACTCTGGCATCATTAAGCCCAATTATAACTTTGACCCCAGCCCAGAGACCGGACGCCTTACCATTACCAGCTTTATTGAATTCTCGTAGCGACGCTGACGTGCCCTAACCACCACGCACCAGATTTAGCAGATCGCGATTTGTCGGCTGGCTAGCCATAAACATTTCGGTCTTGCTCAGATTATCGCGCATCAATCTGTCTGCCAGTTCCGCATCCTTATCCCAGCCGCGATAACGACGACTATTGATCTCAGTAACGAACCCCATACCATAGAGCACATACTGTACGCTGGCAGCAGAAAATAGCTCCGCGCGATTATTGCTGTCTGAGACCCAGGGAACCTGTGAGCGCCAAAGTTCCAGTGAATCCTGAAGACTCTCTGGTATGCTTTGAGACTGGCTGTGATCGCGCCAATAGTCTGAATCCCTGCGTTCAGACAATACATAATGAAGCTTTAAAAAATCAATAATATCGATCCAGTACTTGCCAATAATTTCATTAAAACGCTTGGCGACAACAGTCATTGCCGACCTGTCCTGAGGCAAATTATTGCTGATAAACTCCGCCGATTTTTCAATCAACACCAGTGCACTCGCCTCCAGCGGCTCAACAAAACCGGCAGATACACCAACGGCAACACAGTTTTTATGCCAGAAGGTTTGCCTGTGTCCTGGCTGAAAGGTAATTTTACGTGGGCTGAGCTGCTGCTTGGCTAACGCTGGGTCTGCGGCGAGGTAACGCTGCAACTCATCCTCTGCCTTCTCCAACGAGATATGTTGGCTAGAAAAAACATGGCCAATCCCGCGCCTGGTCGGCAGGGCGATATCCCAAACCCAGCCACTGGATTGGGCGGTAGACTTGGTGCAGGATGCGATGGGCGTATCTTCACTGGCATGATTAGCCTGCACTGCAAGGGCGGTATCATTGAATAGACAGTGTCGCTGCGACACAAAGGGCACCTGATAGTGCTTGCCAATCAATAGCGCCGCAAAGCCGGTGCAGTCGACAAACAGATCAGCTGGCAATATTTCGCCATTGGACAGACTCAGCGATTCGATATCACCATTCTCAGCACTTAGGACCTGATTGACATGGCCGAGCTGGTGCTCCACGCCCAGCTTCTCCACACAGTGCCGCTGCAGTAATTCAACAAATTTTCCAGCATTGAGGTGGTAGCCGTAATTAAGGCCAAATGCGTACTCAGGAGTCTGCGGCGTTTTTGGCGCTAGGCGCAAATCACAGACCTTGCCCTGAGGACAAACCGCATCGACAAAATTGCTATCCCCAGGGTGATGCAACCAGTGCGCGGCCAGATTAACCGAGCCATAACCGCTGGGCGGAACAAAGGGATGATAGTAAGACTCACCCTCGCCTCTTTGCCAATTGATAAACTGCGAGCCCTGTTTAAAGCTGACATCACAGCAGCGCAGGAAATCTACCTCTGATATACCTATCTGCCGCAGCGTATCCCGCATGGTCGGCCATGTTCCCTCGCCGACGCCGAGATTGGCAACATCGGGAGATTCAAGAACAATAACTCTGGTGCCCTGACCGGCTGCAGTGCCCTCATCAAGGGGGTTATGCCGTGCGGCAATAATGCCAGCCGTTAACCAGCCCGCACTGCCTCCACCTACTATAACGACCGTTTTAGTCATGATGTCTTCACATGTTTTAGGCGATCAATCCCCTTGGGGAGATGCACAGTAATGATCAATAAATTGTTGATGTGTGGGCAGTTTTGCTACCGTCTCATCAATCGACGTTTTTATTTTAGCCAGCGACTTCTCTAACGCTTCACTACCCGTGAGCTTGCCCGCGCCATGAAAACCTGTGGGCGTCAAACCCTGACCCATCATCACCTGCACCCAAGAATCAACTCGGAACAGAGCGACATCGTCGGCCCAGACATAGCCATTATTTTTAAATATCTCCAAGCGATGGGCCAAGCTGTCCGGAATATCCATGGTGCGATAGGCATTCCAAAAGTCGGTATCCGTGCGATTGGTCTGCTTGTAGTGAAGAATAATAAAATCTCTCACCGTCTCTATTTCAGTGCGTGATTCCTGGTTAAATCGATCGGCCAATGCCTGACTGGAGTCGCCAAACGGAAACAGTCGAATTAAGCGAATAATGGCGGTCATCACCAGATGGATACTGGTGGATTCCAATGGCTCAATAAAACCACTGGCCAACCCCAGCGCAACACAGTTCTTGTGCCAGGACTTCTGACGTGTGCCTGTGCGATATTTAATTAACCGAGGTTCGGTAAGCACCTCGCCTGAAATATTATTCAACAGCGTCTGCTTGGCCTCGTCATCAGACATAAAGCGGCTACTGTAGACAATGCCATTACCAACTCGGCTCTGCAGAGGGATGCGCCACTGCCAACCAGAGGGATGGGCTATAGCGCGGGTATAAAGTGGCGGCTCGCTGACAGATGCGGTCTGCACCGCAATGGCTCTATCTGAGAACAGCCAGTGGCTCCAGTCTTCAAAACCGACCTCGAGAGTTTCACCCAGCAGCAGAGAGCGGAAGCCGGTGCAGTCGATAAATAAATCACCCTCAATAATCTCACCACTCTCCAGTAATAGTGCCGTTATATCACCAGATTGCTGATCTTTCTGAACCTCTTTAATCAAGCCCTCAATGCGGCGCACTCCGGCTTTCTCACTTTTCTTGCGCAGGTATTTTGCATAGCGTGTAGCGTCGAGATGAAAGGCAAAATTTAATCTGGTGTCATCTATCTGAGTGGCGAATTTTCCCGCTTTGGCCGCTTTCAATTCAAGGCAATAGTCCTCCAGACTACCGCCGAATCCCTGCGCCTTTGCCTCCATCCAAAACTCGTGAAACTCTGCCATCCAAGAGCGCTGACCAATTTCTCCGAAGGAGTGAAGATAGCTATCGCCGATATCTCCCCAATTATCAAACTCAATACCCAGCTTAAAGGTGGCCTGAGTCTCGCGCATAAATTCTTGTTCATCAATGTTCATAATGCGATGAAAATTGCGCATAGGTGGAATGGTTGCTTCGCCTACACCCACTGTTCCAATGGCATCAGATTCAACCAGTGTAATATCGAGCAAACCCGTTAAACGGGTCGAAAGGCCACAGGCTGCCATCCAGCCGGCTGTTCCACCTCCTGCAATAACCACTTTCAACATTGTTGTATGTCTCCAAATATTATTATTTTTTTCTCAGCAACAGACCCTGCGTCGGGCATCTAACGATTTAGTTTGTTTTTAACAAGGGCTCGAATACGTCGAACTCCGTCGTTATCGAGATCCGCCAAGGCTCCCTGAATTGTGCGAGGAAGATGCTCTCGCGGCGTTTCGGATGCACCGAACACATAGTATTCAAACACTTCTCGCCAGGCATTTTTTTCAGCCTCCGGACGATCTCGAATCCCCATAATGGCATGCATCACAATATCGAGCGGGTTGCCCATATAGGCCGGTGCCGTTAGCCACCAAAAATTGATCATAATATTAAAGGGCGACAATGCCTCAACCTGATGCCACCACATACTGGGATAGTAAACGGCATCACCGGGCTCCAGGTCGACCACCACTGCCACATCCAGTGCCTGACGAACGCGCGGAAAGCGTTCGAAGTCCGGGTTTTTCAGGTCCACCATACTGATAACCTGTCCACCGGGTGTAGGCTCCAGAGGTCCCGGATATAAATTATGAATCTGCTCAGGCGGAAACAGCGTGAAGCGGCGAGCGCCAAGTAAACAGCAGGCCAGGTTACTCGGCACATCATAATGCGCCGCTGCAATTGACTCCGTGCCCACCCAGACCTTGGATAATGGTGTGTTATTGGTAAAGGCCTCGTGGTCAAAAGAGAGGTCATTGTGCTCACGCAGACCGGGAAAGCAGTTATCCAATGTCAGCGAATTCATGTAGTAGTAAGAGCGATCTGGATTGTTCTTACTGTCGCGAATCTGAGCAAATATTTCACTCAGTGGTTTGTGCTTGCTCTGGTAATTAAACCCCGTGCAATCGTCGTTATAAAAGAAACGCGCCTTGCTTTCAGGCGGCGCAACGTAGACGCCTACCGGGTTATCAGTAGAGTGATTTTGCAACAGTTGCATGGCATTGTCTGGCGACTCACGACCCGCTTTAACTAGCTCCCAGTCGGAAACCAGACCGCGTAAAATAACTGGCTCGTTCGCTTGAAAGAGCTCATCGAAAGGAATCTGATCGGGACGAACAGCCTCTAGAACACGAACCTGACTTTTTAAATCACTCATAATAAATCTATGTTTGCACAACTATTACTAAGCAATCGCCATTCTTTGATTTTTAAGATTGATCAGCTTATTAAAGTTACCCATCGACACCAAAGCAAAAAATGCAAGGCTCAATAGACCCATGCTATTTAGCTTTTCCAGATTCTCCCCATCCAACTGGGCCAACTTATCTTTGTTAATGGTGTAATAGTCATGCAGATTAACATTGGCAATATTACTTAGCGATATCTCTATATTGACGGGTTCAAACAGATCCATTGAACCCAGTGTTGAAAAGAATCTCTCGTCGAGCGCGGCACCCTGATGAATCACCTGCAGGGTTTGCATAACTTTTTCCAGGTATGGCGTATCGCCACCATAGGCGAGAAACAGAGGCTGGCCACTGTCGGCCCCCACTCTAGGATTATTCATATCAATATGAATAACCGGTTCGCTATAGGCTTTTCCATCGACTTCATGGCTTTGAAAGCCAATAAGAAATGGACCGCGAGAGAGTGCGGCTGGTACATAGTCACCCAACCAACCATCTTCGCCTAAAAATAGGTTTTCGTCTTTCTCAAGACCCAGAATCACATGAGCCTGAAAGGCTTCTGTTTTCGGATCTTTGTAAAATAGTATCGGATATTCTTTTTGAAGATCGCCAAATTCAGAAGAAAAGGCTAAAGCTCGGTTTACATTGTCGCCATATTCAGCGCTGTGGCTGGAGTCAACTTTTAAGTCTTTATGTTCGACGTTATTAAGGAGTACAGTTTTACTCATACAATTATCCAGTCATTTATCGCGATAAGCGCTCAAGTCTAATTCTACCATTGTAATAAAAAGATAGGGCCCCCAGATAAAACTATCTGGGGGCCTTATCGGAGCTACTATATAAGCTTTTTCTTTGTACTACTTCAGCTACTAACGGTCTCTCTGGTAGCAATAACTACCAGAGAGAACGCATCACTCATCTTAGAACGTATATCGTGCAGAAAATACGTAGCGAGGATCAAGTTCCTGTACGAAGAATGCAGCAGTTTCAGTACGACCGTACTTACGCTGTCCTTCGGACGTTAGATTGATCGCATCTAGAGACAAAGTGAAACCAGAGTCGAACTCATAGCTTACATTCAAATCAACCTGCTCCACTGAATCAGTGTACTCAGGGTTACGAGTACTACCGACTGAACGGTTAACCTGGCTCAAGAAGTTATCACGCCAGTTGTAGGCTAAACGAGCAGAAAGACCCTCTTTCTCGTAAATTGCCACAAGGTTCATAGAGTCACTCAAGCCTGGCAGTGCAAACTGATCTTGATCAGGGTCAGAACCATTATCGTAACCAATATCACCTTCTACAGTTGTGTAGTTAAACTGGTAACCAAAACCTGTATCACCGAAGAAATGCTGCGATGCAAGTTCAAAACCGTAGATTTCAGCATCCTGTGAGTTGGTTGGGCTCTTCACAGCAAACTGGATCTCTGGATCTGTTGCAACAGCGGTTACGTCATAAACACTAAAGATAGAGTCATGGAACGCCTGCTCAGAAGCCTTACCAGCTAGAGCGGCCTGATAGGCTTCCCCACCTGTCGCTCCAGAGAAATCTGCCATATTTTGCAGAATTGCTGTCATAGAGAAAAGTGTATCTTCACTTTCCGCCACACCTATCGCAGCCAGCTCAGTTACTGCTTGAGCCAAGAAAGTACTGTTAGATGCTGTAGCATCTCTCAAACCAAACAAGGATTGATCGGCCTGCTGAATACCAACAAAGTTAGACACATTTTTCTGGAAGTAACCAACAGAGAAGTAATTAGCTTCGCCATAGTAGTACTCAACAGAAAGATCGAAGTTATTTGATTCCAGAGGATCCAAACGCGCATTACCCTGACTAGCAGAAGGCTTATCACCTAGGTGAGTAATACGGCTAGGTGATTCAACTGAAGTAGCAGTGTACATGTCGCTGTAAGTAGGTCGAGACAATGTCTTACTAAACGACACACGTGCTTTTAAGTTGTCGGTAACATCGACAGAGATATCCAAGCTCGGTAACAGAGCGCTATAGGTGTAATCTTCAGTTAAGTTTTCTACACCAGAACCCAATGTGAATGAGAAGTCATTATTTGATTCCCAAACGAAACCACTAGGCACAGACTGCTGTGAAGTTGAAGTCACATCAGTTTCTTCCCAACGGATACCAGCAACTACGTTAAGTGGCATGCCACCCACTTCGCCGTCCATTTTTACCTGACTGAAGATAGAAACTGTATCTTCTTCAACCATATTATCGGCAGTGCTGTTGATAGGCATGTTATTTGGATCTAAGCCATATATAGGCGCCATTGCGTTTAGCAACGTTAGTGGGTCACCCTTCCAAGAAACACTACCCAAGGCAATCGGTGCATTCTCGCCAGTAGGCTGAGAAACACCAGCAACACCAGAACCGTTGTAGTCAAACTCATTAAGAGTATTAACCTGCTCGATCAGACCTTCTGGGATATCATTAGGAGCATCAACACCCCAGCCACCAAGCGCATTAGAGCCAGATTGACGAGTTTGATGCATTTCTGAACTCATAAAGCCCAGACCAAAATCAACCTCGACGTTATCAGACGCTACGAAGGTACCATCAAACGCGAACTGATCAATCTTGGCCACCTGACCAGATTTCGCAAACTGGGTAACCTGAGAACCAACATCAGCCATATCGAAAACGCCATTGTTATTTCCCTTGACCGAATCATCAATAGAAGCAACGCCCTGTGGAACTTGCTGACCGAAATCAACAGCCTGCCAACCTGCAGTAGCGCCAGCAACGTTCATACGAAGTACGTTGTTACCCTGAGGGCCATTTCCGCCACTCTCAGCTTCTGAAGTTGCAACATCAAAACGAAGGTTCATTTTGTCGCTGATATTCCAATCAAGGTTCACACCGAATGATTCCAGAGTGTCCTTAGTTCCCATAGCAAGATTCTGGAAGAAGAAGTCTTTACCGCCAGACACGTCTTCTGCAAAAATAACAGGAGCTGCTACGACTGGGTTGCCGTCATATTCAACATAATCAACAGTACCGTTAAACCACAGGCCATCAATCAAGGCTGTAGAATCCTGCACATTCTCAGCATAGGTAGCATCTGCTGTGATAGTCATTGCGTCATTTGGAGCAAACTGAACAGTCAACAAACCGTTGGTGCGCTCGCGTTTGTCTTCGTTAAAGCCTAAACCAAGGTTAGTGGGTCGATATACCAACTGGCCATCATTAGGCGCATTGATAATCTGAGCGCCGCTAACAATACCCAGATTTGATAGGTTTGTTGCACTGCTGCTGTCCCAAGTACGCAGACCGAATTCCTCAACACTAGAATGGCGGCTACCAGAGTCACGCTCTTGGAAGCTACCGAATAGAGAAATACCTAGAGTAGCGTCATCATTAGTCCAGCTGTAAAGCCCGCTTACTTCTGGTGTGATATCGTCGCCGCTAGTATCGTTTACAGCTTTAACGCCGATGCTGGCTTGAGTGCCTGATGCGTCTAAAGGTCTGATGGTTTCAACATTGATTGTTGCACCCACGCCACCTGTAGCAACAGATGCACGGCCTGTTTTATAAACTTGCAGACCACGAACGCCTTCAGATGCCAGGTTTGAGAAGTCAAATGAACGGCTGCTTCCTGAAGCACCTTGATCCAATGGGTTACCAGTAATAGTGCCAACATTCGCTGAGGGCATTTGACGACCGTTAAGTGTTACTAGGTTGAAACCACCGCCAAAACCACGGACTGTAACTTCAGAACCTTCACCATTTACACGGTTGATAGATACACCTGAGATACGCTGAAGCGATTCAGCCAGGTTAGTATCAGGGAATTTACCCATATCTTCTGCAGAGATTGCATCAACAACACCAGAGGCATCACGCTTTGTATCCATTGCTCTCTCAAGGCTACCGCGAATACCGGTAACAACAACCTCTTCGATCGAAGCCCCATCAGCTATGGCCTGTCCTGCTGCGAGTGTTCCAGCAGCGGCAAGAATAGCGACAGAAAGTTTTGACTTTCTAAACATATTATTTCCCCATAAGTAAAAAGATGTAGTAATTATTAATGTGCGGTTTTAATGCACCCGTATAAGACGGGATAGTGGAGCGCATCCGCCCCCCCCTAGAAATTAAAAAAGATTGCCCTACGAGACTTTAGATTCTCAAGCCTGATCTGATACTGTGCTTACTCGCATAAGGCCGCTGGAGCCAAAAGCACTGGAAAGGCCTGAAATAAAAAAGGCCACCCTTGCGGATGGCCTTTTAAGCTGTAAAAACAGCTGGGGTTTTACGGAAATCTAGCTGCCGGAATAGACCTGCTCACAGATTTCAAAGTTGTCGCTTTCAAGGGACAACATGTGCTGACCCACAGCAGCGTAGTCATCCGCCCAGGAAGCGGTGCCGGCAAAATACTCGTCAAACATAGCACCATGTAATTCCGCCGTTGGTGTAATGGAGCGGAGCATTAGGATGTTTACATCATGGGTACCACCACCAATGGGTAAAAATACACCATTAGTGAAGCTAGGATGGCCGCCCTCTTGCAGCGCCTTCTCTAAGTTCGACATGGCCGCCACAAATGCAGGAACATTTTCTGGCGCTACCTTAACACTCTGCACTCGCTCATAACCTGGCGCGAGCTTAAATGGCTTTAAAGGCTTCCACGTAGTGGAATGCTTGACCTCTCTGAGCTTTGAAATATAATTTTTCGTGGTGCTAGGGTTATAGTTTGTGGCACCAACCATTGCGGCCTGGACACTCGCAAACCCAGTCCACACGCGCATTTGGCCGGGATAGTCTTGGCCAGACATGGTGACACAGTAGCCAGCGGCTGTAGCACCCATTGCCTCGAATGGCGATGAGTCTTTTTTCAGGCTGGCTATATATCTGCCAATATCGGGAGCCGACATCATGACCGTGGTGAACGAGCCTTCCATTGTAGCTTCTTGGGCATGGTCGTCAGCAAAAGCGATTGGGGTGAGTGCTAAGGGGATACTTAATGACAGAATAAATGTGGCAATCTTTTTCATGGTGAATTCCTTTCTTTAGTTATTGGTTTTGGAAAACGTACGAAGATTCAGGCATTTAAAAATACCACTTAATAATAAGTAGTTAGATTGTGGAGTCAACCCCATTAAACTTGATTGGCCCTAATAGCGGGATAACTCGCTAGTGTCTGATCGGCAAGCTGTTGTGCATAACCATTGGCCTTAATCACATCGCCCATCATTAGTAGCGCTGGTGATGGCAGCGGCATGGCTTTTAGGCGCTCGGCAATATCACTGATAGTCCCCAGCACCACCTGCTGATCATTTGAGGTGCCCTGGGCCACAACAGCAAAGGGTTTATCGGCGGGGCAGCCGCGCTGCAATAGCTGACTGGTGATCTCTTCGAGATTTGAAAGCCCCATATAAAAAACCACCGTGCTATCTTTTTGTAATGCCAGATCCCAGTTAATGTACATCTGACCATTCTGTCGATGGCCGGTGATAAAGGTGACTGCATGGGCATGGTCGCGATGGGTAAGGGGGATCTGTGTGGCGGCAGCACAACCAATCGCTGCGGTAATACCGGGCACGATGGAACATTCGACACCCTGCTTATTAAGGTGGTCGACCTCTTCACCCCCGCGGCCAAAAATAAAATTATCACCACCTTTAAGGCGCACCACATTTTTACCGCAGCGAGCCAGTGCCGCGAGTAGCTCGCAGATCTGCTCCTGGGGAAGGCTGTGCTGATCTTTTTTCTTACCCACATAGATAAGGTCGCAGCGATCCTTGGCATAGTCCAACAGTTCCGGGTTAGCGAGACGGTCATAGACAATGGCATCTGCCTCTTGCAGCAAGCGCATAGCTTTTACCGTAATTAACTCCGCATCTCCGGGCCCAGCACCTACCAGGTGCACCTGACCAAATGATGCCTTATCTACGGGCCTTAGGTTTGCGGTGGCAGAATTAGTGCTTTTAACCAGTGTAAGAATATTGTTGTTCATCGATGTTCCAAGGTTGATGGGCAATAGGGGCAGGTGGTTTTAAGATTGCAGGCCTCTGTCATAGGAAATGGCTCACAGAGTCAGTAGCACTCGGTCTGCCGTTAGTTCGACACTGTATACAGGCACGTTGAACTCACCGTCTTCCAGACATTCACCGGTCTGCAAATCGAAATGCTGCTTGTATAGCGGCGAGGCAACGACCAGCCGCTCATTAATATCACCGACCATACCGCGGGACAGCACATTGGCTTTGCCTATCGGGTCCCAGTTGCCAATGGCATAAACTTGCGGGGTTTCCTTGGGTAAATAAAACAGCGCAACTTGCTGGCCCTCGACAATGGCACAGATACCGGAGTTGGCAATAAGATCTTTCTGCTGACAGATAATAGTAAATTGGCTCATAATTTTTCCTTAGGCACTCTCTTCCAGAAGTTGCAGGCGCTCTTCTTCTGTCGCTGGTCTTGGCTGTCCACGCTCCTGCACAAAGACAATCTGGTCGTCCTCAGCGTCGGCGTTTACAAACTGTACAAAACGCTTCATGCGCTCGGGATTTTCAATGGTGGTTTTCCACTCACATTGGTAGGTGCCAACAACACTGTTCATCTGTGCGTCGAGTTCGGCGGCTATACCTAGAGAATCTTCAATCACCACCTGCTGGAGATACTCCACCCCCCCCTCCAAGTTGGTCATCCATACCGAGGTGCGTTGCAGGCGGTCTGCAGTACGCACATAGAACATCAGGAAACGGTCGATATATTTGATCAGGGTTTCATCATCCAGATCTGTGGCAAACAGATCGCCGTGGCGAGGCTTCATGCCGCCGTTGCCACCGACAAATAGGTTCCAACCGTTTTCTGTGGCGATAACACCAAAGTCTTTGGATTGAGCTTCGGCACATTCTCTGGTGCAACCAGATACTGCGGATTTAAATTTGTGCGGCGCACGCAAACCTTTGTAGCGGTTCTCTATATAGAGGGCCATAGCCACACTGTCTTGCACACCGTATCTACACCAGGTGCTACCAACACAGGATTTCACCGTGCGTAGGGCCTTGCCGTAGGCATGGCCAGTTTCAAAACCAGCCTCAACCAATTCTTTCCAAATGGCAGGCAGATGCTGAACTCGCGCACCAAATAAATCAATGCGCTGGGCACCGGTAATCTTGGTATAGAGATTATATTTCTTGGCCACCTCACCCAACACAATCAGTTTATCCGGCGTGATCTCACCCCCGGCAATACGCGGCACCACGGAGTAGGTACCGTTCTTTTGCATATTGGCCAAGAAAGTGTCATTGGTATCCTGCAAGCCCACATGCTTTTCATCCAGCACATAGTCATTCCACAGCGAGGCTAAAATAGAGCCCACCGCCGGTTTACAGATATCACAGCCGCGGCCCTTGCCATGTTTTTCAAGGAGCTCATCAAAGGTTTTAATACTGCCCACTTTAATAAGGTGAAATAATTCCTGACGAGTATAGGCAAAGTGCTCGCAGATGGACTTATCCACTTCCAAGCCACGTGCCGACATTTCATCATCGACAATATTCTTAAGTAGCGCGGCACAGCCACCGCAGCCGGTGCTAGCTTTGGTTTCAGATTTAATATCACCGAGAGCATAAAACCCAGCATCCAGCGCATCGACAATATCCCCTTTAGTAACATTGTGGCAGGAGCAAATGGTGGCCGTGGCCGGCAGCGCAGCGGCACCGAGAGTGGGCGCATCGCCAACATTGTATGGAAGAATTAAAGTCTCCGGATCCGCCGGCAGATCAATCCCATTTAAGAAATACTGCAGCAAGGTATCATAGTCGGAACAGTCACCTACCAGGACAGCCCCGAGTAGTTTTTTACCATCGGCACTGACAATCAGGCGTTTGTAAACTTCGATGCGCTCATCACTAAAGGTATAGGCAATAGCGCCCTCTTCACGACCATGGGTATCACCAATAGAGCCGACATCGACACCTAGTAACTTCAACTTGGTGCTCATATCTGCGCCTTGAAATGACTGCGGTTCATCGCCCAACTGACTAACTGCCGCTTCGGCCATACGATAGCCGGGGGCAACTAGCCCAAAGATACGGCCGCCAAAGAGTGCACATTCACCAATGGCAAAAATATCTGAGTCGCTGGTTTTGCAATGGTAATCAACGTCAATACCACCCCGCTCACCAACCACTAACCCACAGTCACTCGCTAGCTGATCATAGGGGCGAATACCCGCACTAAAGACAATCATATCGGTGGTTAGAGAACCGCCATCAGCAAATTTCATCCGCAGCCGTGCATAGCCATCATCGCTTGCTTCAATCACCTCGGTCGCTTTGCTGGTATGAACTTTTACACCCAGAGCTTCGATCTTGCGGCGCAACATACCACTGCCGCCCGCATCTAACTGCACACCCATAAGTCCCGGCGCAAATTCAACCACATGGGTTTCAAGGCCAAGATTCTGAACCGCATTGGCAGCCTCTAGCCCCAGCAAACCACCTCCCACAACGACGCCGACTTTTGCACCATCTGCCTGCGCCTTGATATTACCCAGATCATCAATAGTGCGGTAAACCACACAGGGATCCTGATCATTGCCAGGCACCGGTGGCACAAAGGGATAGGAACCAGTAGCCAGCACTAATTTGTCGTAGGCAAAGCTGCGGCCAGTTTCGGTACTAACAGTTTTATTGTCGCGATCGATCTGCACAACCGGGTCACCAAAGTGAGCATCAACACCAATCTCGATATAATGCTCTCTGGTGGTAAGGGCCAACTCTTCCGGCGTGCGACCAGCAAAATATTCAGAGAGATGAACTCGGTCATAGGCCGGGCGAGTTTCGCCGCCAATTACGGTAATTTTGGCTTCAACAGATGAGGCTACTAGCTGCTCAACATAATGGTGGCCCACCATGCCATTTCCGACTACAACAACGTTTAACATGTTTGGGTTTCCTTGAATAACGTCTCATGGGGCTCGAGCTTTTTGAGAGGTTCGTTTTGGTAGATAATCTTCTGCATAACGCACATCGCCTGCTGAGAAAAATAGGGCTTAAAATAATTGGATAGTTAATACAAATGGATTGGGCAGCCAGATAACGCAACCACCCAATCTCAGTATTAACCTAATGATAAGGTCAGAAAATTAATATTTTGCGCTAATGGTAAACCACAGTTTATCGGTGTTTGAAGCATGGGTGTCCGCATCATAGGATGCGTACTTAAGCTGCACAGATAGACCCTTTTTGATTGGGTAGGTGGCAACCACATCCAGCTCAGAACCTAAATCAGCACTACCAAAATCTGCGCTGTAGTCATGGTAGACAACAGCAACCTTGGCAGGCCCCAACTTACCAGACAGCTTTAGGTATGTGTCTTCAACACCATTGGCAGGGGTACCGAGAAACTTATCTGCCCAGCCTTGAAACTTATGCAATGTGGCCAGTGGTGTTTTAAATGCTGCTGTTCCCTCATCACTGCCCAGCACCTCATAACCCAGAGCCACGGAGACAGGATTTAGGGGCAAGCTTAGCTGCGCCATCATATAGTCGGCATCGTAAGTTGTTGGGTTATCGGCATAATCAGACTGGGTAGCATAGGCCGCGCTGATTGCGAAGCCGTCAAACTTGCCGCTGTACTCAATACCATAGGTGCTGGAGGAGTTGGCAGCGGCATTGCCAAAATCAAGCATGTAGGCATAGCCTTTTAATGTCTGACCCTCGGCTGGCGACATAGAAGCCAGAATAATATGGCTGTCCGATTCCCAGCGCTTAGCCTGAGCTGCGCTATCTTTGGGGCCAAAGATACGATTGATATTCCAGATATAGCTGTAGTCCACAGATACAGGATCCAGTGCCTTAAAGGAAAGCGATAACGCGTCGTATGCCTGTTCGTTCTGACGGAAACCCACGCCACCCACAAAGCGTTGACCACCGTGGAGAATTCGCTGGCGTCCCAACGATGCACTGTAGTCGGCGCTCTTATAGGTTAAGTATGCCTGGTTAAAATCTGTGCCATCTGGATCAGCCACAATCGGGTAGCCAACATTGCCATTAGTTGGGGTGCGGTAATTTTCAGCGCCGATCACCGTGACATTATCTACTTCCATCAACGCAGTGTAGCCTTCATATGAAGCAGACTTATAGGTGAGTCTGGATTTTAAAGTTGAGGCATTGGCATCCTCGGCAACGCCGTCTTGATCGACTAATTCATAGCGATAGCGGAATGACAGTGACGTGTCTCCTTCGCTTAACATCTCTGTAATCGAGCTGGTAGTCTCAGCATGACCGAACATAAATGGTTGCATGCCCAGAATGGCAATTACTGTAGAGGAGGCTAGTCTTAACTTTTTCATATGGGTTCCTATCAATGTAATTACTCAAAAAACCTGCGCGCAGGGACGGCAATGCGCAGGCTCCGTTGGCTGAAAATTTAAAGCTGTCAAGAGTCCTAATGACTCTTGATAAAGACAAGTAATACAAGAAGTATGCCAAGCTAGAAAAACCAGTGGTTTAAGGATTGAACCGTCAGTTTTCAGGGAAGGTTTTTATGGAACAGAAAAAAAACGCACCAGAATCTGGCGCAGGAACCGAACTATGCTCCGTTTTACAGCACAGTTAGCGGCCTAAAGATATTTTAGATAATAATCGGTAACGCGCTTTTCAATATAGTCTGGGTCCGATTGCCAGGCTCTTGCATGAGTCTGACAGGGCGATCGCCAAAATTCTTTGGGCTCATTGGCCGCTGTATAATTGCGTTCGCCATGAGAAAAAACAACAAGCTTGTCTCCAGTGCAATGAATAATAAATACCGGTCTGGGGGCAATATCCCCCAGCATGTCTTCTGGGTTTAATTGATCCATATCTATACCAGTGCGCCACTCCAACATCCAAGTGGTTAAAGGTAATAGAGGAAAGCTTGGCAATCCAAGATATTGCGCAATAATCTCTGTATAGAGGTCAGTTAAGTTCGACCAGCCTGCCTCAAAAACCCCTGCCGCTATGCGTGGGTCTTTATCCATCGCCATAATTGAGGTTGCTGCGCCCATAGATACCCCAAAGATCCCAACACTGTGCATCTGCTTTTGCTGATATAAATAATCCACCGCTGCCTTTACATCATGTTTCTCGTAGTAACCCATGGATGAAAAAGAAGGGATATTTTTACCACTATTCCTTAGATCCAAAGCCAGTATATTAAAGCCCGCCTCATGAACAGCTTTAAACCAGCGCATGCCTTCCTGCCGGTCAGCCCCATGGCCATGAACAAAAATAACCGCTTTGGCTGATTCCTCGGCAGGTATATACCAACTACTCAGGCCATATCCATCATCCGACTGAACAGATATATCTTCAAACCTTAGACCTAGCTGGGAAGGATCACCGCAATAGATAAAGTGTTCTTCACTACAGATGTAGAGGGGATGCATAATATTGGATGACATAGTCCAAGCCATAATAAGCAAGCCTACGCCCAGCAGGCTAATGAGACTGGCAATGCTGATGATGATTTTGTTTTTGCGGTTTTTCAATTTATATTGCTCTGGGAAATCGTCTTTCACTCTACCTAGAATCACTCAGTAGTCAATAAAGCTCTCTAAAATCTATCTGGATTACTTAACATCACAATAAGTAGTAATTAGGTTATTCTGTTGCCTTTATAACAATAATATCAGAGCTTGGAATACAACAATGGATCAACTTAGAGCATTACGTTACTTCAGCAAAGTGGTCGAGACCGGTAGCTTTACAAAGGCGGCGGAGACATTCTCGGTGCCCGCCTCATCACTGTCCCGACGCATCGCAGATCTTGAAAAGAGTCTTGGGGCGAACCTGCTAAAACGCACCACCCGCGTGGTTCAAGTAACTGAGATTGGGCAGCTCTATTATAAGCAGGTGCAGGATGTGTTGGCGCAGTTGGAGCACAGTGACGAGTCTGTAAGACGCTATCAGGCTAAGCCCACTGGCTTTCTGCGAATAAGCACCATGGTAACCTTTGGTGAGCAAATCTTAATACCGCTTCTCGATGAATTTAAAACCCTTTACCCAGAGATCATTTTAGATGTGAGTTTCAGTGATGAGTTATCTACCCTGTCCCGGGACGAAGTGGATATCGCCATCCGTGGCGGCTATGCGCCTAACGAGAGAGTCCAGGCCGTGCGCCTGATGGACAACGAATTTATCCCAGTGGCCTCACCAGACTACCTATCATCGAACGGAACACCTAAAAATGCGACCGATTTGCGGCAGCACCAAGGGCTATTTTTCCGTACCCCCAACGGCCCGTCCCCCTGGCTGTGCGAACAGGATGGGCAGTGGCTAGATGTATCGGGTAAGGTCTTAACCATCTCTAACAATGGCACCTGGCTTCGCAAGGAGGCTGTCTTGGGGCGTGGGATATGTATGGCACCCAGATGGTCGGTTCAGCGTTATTTAGATAGCGGGGACATAAAGGAGCTAATGGTTAAGCCAAAGGTGAGAGTGAACCAAAATAAAGATTTGGCGATATACCTGCTGTATCAGAAGCAGCAGTATCTGGTGCCAAAGGTTAAGGTCGCGGTGGACTTTTTGGTCAGCCGTATTAAATCGTCCTAGTATCAAACTGCCGCGCTAGCTTTATCAATAGTGGGTATAGCCGAGTTAATGACTATACCCACTAAGTATCGGACCTGAGTTACTTAACGCGTGGAACTATTAGTACCTTACCGTTTCTGCCGCCTTGCGCCGCACGTGTAACAGCTTCCTTGATCTCACCCACGGCGAAGCGTGAGTCAACATCGGCTTTCAAAACGCCAGTAGCTATTAGAGGAATGATTTTTCCAAATGCTGCCTGCTTTTCTTCCAATGTTGCACTGTCGTACCATTTTGCAAGCCAAAAACCACGGCTGCGGATATCTTTAAAAATGGTCATTCCCGTGTTTATGGTCGCAGGTTTTCCTGAAAGCATTCCATAGGCAACTATGGTTCCACCGTAGCCCAGACTATTGGTCAGTCTGGTGTAGGTGTCACCCCCCACAGGGTCGAGGGCCAAGGCAACAGGCTCATTGCCAGTGGCACGGGCAATCTGCGCAGCCAGGTCTGGCCCATCAATCAACACAACATCTGCGCCCTTAGCGAGCAGCTCTTCGGCGAGCCCATCACGGCGAACCACATTAACCGTCTTTATACCGCGTTGCTTAGCGAGCTGAATAACGTAACCGCCAACAGCAGAGTTGGCAGCGCTTTGAACAATCCACTGGCCCTCGTTAAGGTCAACGAAAGAGGTCAACATTAACAGTGCCGTGACCGGATTGACCACTGACATACCCAGCTGTTCAATGACCTCTGGCCCAAGCGGGCCCATATTAGGTAGGGGAAGAAACCCAGCTGCTGGGGCCACCACCTCATCTCTCCAGGTGCCTCCGCCTAAAATAAGCACTAACTGACCAACCTTTAGGTAGCTAGCCTCGGGCGTCACCTCGGTAACACGGCCAACGCCTTCACTGCCTGCCTTGGCAGGCAAAACTGCATCCACGCCGTATTGACCTGCGATCTGTAACAGATCTGAAGGATTAATCGGCGCCGCTAAAACCCTTACTCTCACCTCACCACTCTTAAGAACCTGAGACGCCTCTTCCTTAACATAGAGTACGTCAGCCGGGTTGCCAATCTGATTAAACTCAGTGTATTTCAGCATCGTCTGGCCAGCATTGCTATGGTCGCCATGGCCATCTGCATGAGATAAGACAGCAGAGCCCAAGCAAACCGCCAATGTCATGATTATTGAAAAATATTTCATAGTCTTAGTCCGTTTTCTGTTATTAATTTTTTAGTTTTACAGCCTTTAAATTATTCTGTGTATCACCACTCTCTCGTTAGCCAGTCAGATACCTAAGTCTCGCCTCGCTCAAACCATCGCCCAAGGTAGATTCCCACAATGGACCAGAGTGCCGCTATACCTGCCCCAACCGCCGCAACTGCGGCTAGACCCAGACCTAACCCTTGAGTCAGGCCGGTAAATAACCAAGCCATTAGCATATCGCCGCCACGGTAGGCGACGATATCGATAACAGGCTTTGCTTTGAAGCGAGCCTCTCTATCGACCCTTGTAAACAGTACCTCACGAGCCGGTCTAGTCACTGCGTAGTTACCGGCGCGCCTAATAACCTGTAGAGCCACCACGGCACCCAGGAATGGGGAAATAGCCACAATAATAAGACCAGCACAAATCAGCACAGGGATCAGCGCAATAGTCACCGGCATACCAAATTTACCGACAATACGGCCAGTAGCAAACAGCCCCACTGCGATTGAAAGTACATTAACGGCCAGATCCATTTGCGCCCATATCGCTGTTCTCTCAGCACGGCTGAGATCACTGAGCAAATTCTTCAACTCAAAGTAGACGAACGAACTGATGCCTGTATACAAGAAGATAAACAGGCCAATGGCCAACAGATAAGGGTTGGAGAAAAACAGCTTAAATCCCGCAAACGGGTTACCGCCAATTTTGATCTGAGGCGTTTGCGCAGCCAAACTCTCGTTGTGCAAGTCCGATGACTTAAGGGACTGCAAATAGAAAATAATGGGAATAGGCACCAGCAGCATGGCACTGGCCAGTAACATCAGGTTATCTGTACCCAGGGACGCTGAGAAAAATGAGGGTATAGATGGCCCAATAAGCCCACCCACACTAGCCCCGGCAGCGATGATGCCAAATAGCCGGCCGGCCTGCTCCTTACTGAACAGGTCTGACATAAAACTCCAAAACACCGAGATATGGAAAAGGCTAAATACACTCACCCACACATAAAACGATTTATCCACTAGGGTCCGATCAGCCATGGTCGAGGCCAGGGCATAAAAAGATAAGAACGTTAGCGCAAAGATAGCGTAAATTGATGGGACCAGAAGCCGCAACCGGAAACGGGAGACAAGCAAACCATAAAGAGCAACAACCGCGGTGCTGATAAAAAAGTTAAGCGTCCATAGCCAACTAACCTCGGCATCAGTCCAGTCACTGGCCATCGCATCTCGCACAGGGCGCAAGATGTAATAAGCAGACATAAGAACAATAACAAAAAGAAATGAGCCGACTACGGCTTTTATTTCATGCCCTTCAACGTTTGAGACGATCCTCAGGAGCTTGTGAATGGGGTTGTTGCTACTCTTTTGCATTTTTTCTACTAGGCTCAAACTAGCCATGCTCCATAATTGCTTTCTAAAGGGTCTAAAGAGACAGGATTAGACCGCGTTTATTTAGCTGTGTATATGGAGGTTTTAGCATTTCTTCATTGTCTTTAAGACAATAATTAAGCTTTATTTAAAGAGCCATTAGCAATTGGATCTTTATTGAACCCTATACTGAATAGGCGAAGACCAGGCACGTTCCTGAATAGTGGTCGCCAAATCAGGCCTTGGCGCAACACCTTCACGAATAGCATCCCAGGTCGACCATCGACAGGTTGGGTTTTCAAGTACACGGGCATAATAAAATGCGCGTTGGTCGGCCTTAAAATTCGGATCGTGCCACAGGGTTGATAACTGTGTCGCACCGACTTCGGGACTAATCCTGCAATCAGAGATATCGACTCGGGCACCATTATCCGGGCAACGGTTAGTTTCAACGTTGACTTCTGCGCCATTGGCGCAGGCGATATCAATAATATCCTCATGGGTAGTGCCATCTGCATCGACCCAGCCTTTGATCATTTGCAGGCGTTGCAAGGGTGCACTGCCTGGATCAGCTGAAGCCATCACTAAAAATCCGGGCGATCCCATATCGTTGAGTGCCTCATCTTGCGCCAATAGAGTGCCTCCCATACTCACACCTTTGCCATAGGCCTGCTCGACGCCATCGGGCGCCGTGAGCATACTCTGATCAAAATCGTACCCGGCAAACAATCGAATTCTTAATCGAGGTCCAGATGTTGCAAACACTTCTTTACGACGAAAGGCACTGTAGATAGCGTCTCTGGTATTTTCATCCGCCCATACCGCCGCTAAACCAGAGGCTCCATATGTAGGGGTAGCACCGCCAGCATAGACATCGTCATCAATCTTGACGTACAGGCTTTTACCGAGTGGCGTGGGGAAAACCACAGATAATAATTTATTACCGTAATAAGCAAATTGGCCATTAATTCCTGTTATCGGGGTAGAGCCTCTTTGCTCTGGGTAGCTCGACAATATGCCAAGCTTAGAAACGAACGCCGCCTCATCATTCTGACTGGCCGCTGAATGGGTATCACTAGAACCAATAAAACCAAACTGGTAAGGGTTGCCAATACCTTGCTGCTCAAGTGTCAGACCTTTTAACATTGCTTGACGTACGTAGGAACCATCGACTTTGCTAAGGGCACCTGTTGCAACTCGGTAAGGCGCAATTTCAAAACCCGCCCATTCATCACGTGTTGATAAAACAGGATGTGTTTCAGAGGTACCTTTTATTTGGGTTATCTCTACGATTGGCTCATTTCTCAGGCGTTTCTGCGCGTAAGCCTCATTAAAGGGATTGTCGTTCCAGTCGGTACTTTTAAACATCTCGCCATTAGAGCCATTTGAGTTATGGGGGATAGCCAAGCTTTCGACGCCCTTACTCCTAAGCTCATCCATCCAGCTCCAGAGATCCTCCGGATTAGCCGAGTGGGCGCGAGAAAATGGCTCACGGGGCAGATTCTCTGTTCCCTCGAAAATAACGTTGCGGTGTAAATTGCCCATATCAGTACTGGACGTCGTATATTCATAGGCAGCGAAGGTAGTGAAGCGTCCGGGATCGTTAAATTGGTCCGCAGCATCCACGGTATCTTCCCAAGTACTTCTCACTACTCCAAGAACCTCTTGACGGCTTAAACTTCCATCGCTAATCCCTTTGATGGCATTGGGAATAAAACTTGAAAATGTCAGTAATCGCTTGGTCCTGCTGATTAAATCTGTGCCAAAGTTTTCGGGCGCATTTAAGTCATGATAGGGCTCTGCGAATGGGTTTTTAGAGAAATTATTAGAGGTATCTGCCGCTGCTTTGACCAAACCCAGGAACACTGCATGGTCAGTAACGGCATAAAAATCCATTGGATTAGTAAGCTGCATATTAAAGCCCGCAGGGTTCTTGATGGCCTCCCCTTTGGCAAAACGATAGGCATCATAGGGTGTCGCTAGGGTTCCAAACGCATAGCCATCGAAAGAGTACGCGGTATGTACATGTAAATCGCCGTAATAGGCATTTCGCTCCTGAATCCCTGTCTCTGGAATCGCTCTCGGCGCAGATATCGCTTTACGGTCTAATAATTCGGTCTCAGTGTCGAAAAGAGCATTATCTCCGCCCAAGGCGCCAGCTTCAGAGGTGTTTAAGAGTTGATCTATCTCAAGGGTCTGTTGAATGACGGCCTTATCTAAATGAACATCTGCGGCGGTGCTGAATGACTCACTGGATGGCTCCATCGTTGTATCAGAGCAGGAGACTAGCCCAGCGCCTAACATCAATACCCACACACATTTGTTGAAACCAGACTGCTTATTATTGTTATTCATGCTGTTTCTCTTTTCGATATCGCTTAGGTGTCTATTGATTAGACCAGAATATCAGCCCGACTGCTAAAAGTAAGTTTCTATTCTACTCACGGGGCACTGACGGCTATAAATAGGCGAATAAATTGGCCGTATAGGCTGCAGTAAAACCACAGTTAAAAAAAATTTAACGGCCTGCTAGCTTAGCTTTTTATATAACTCACGTGCCCATGACTTGGCCTCATCACTTGAAGCCCATTTAATTGCCTGAGAGAGAATACGACGAAAATTAGGGTTTTGATGAGCCTCGGGGCCGTCACCAAATTGCAGATAGACCACTGGTGAATTTTTGTAAGTCTTAATCCAACCAACAAGATTTGATCCATTAGGGTGATCCCAATCTTGGTTAGAGTTTAGCTCTCCTCGAACCACAGCATTGGCAGCCGAGTAGAAATTATTCCGTTTGAAATCCCAGTTGGACCTGAACAGCGGAATAATTGAATCCTCGAATACTGGCAAGAGATAGACTTCATCAACAATTTCAAAAGGCTCTATGCCATGGGTAATGGGGTGATCCATAGCAGGGCTAACAGTATGGGCCACATCAATATTATAGCCACTGTCGGGATGGTCGACTCCCCGAGATTGCATGGGCGTATAGAGAAACTGCCCGCCAACTATTTCAGACCACTCTGGCCAGGCAGGCCAGGCCGCTGCGCAATGATGCAAAATAACTAGCGGACAACCAGCATCACCCATGGCACGCACGCCCTCTTTATAAAACTCTGGAGGTTCAAAATACTGTGGAGGCCCGTCACCAAATTTGATCCCAGGCATATCATATTGCACATAGCAGTCGAAGTTTTTAGCCATCTCTGGGGTGAACATATATTGCGCAGCCGGATGCTCAACGTTGGAATATTGAATGTCAGGATTACTATCAAAAATATCAAAAAAGCTATCTCGATCAAATGGGTGACCACGAGTAACCAATAGGACATTGAGCTTATCGCCCTGCTGGGGCAATTCGGTAGTAGCTGGCGGGGAGGCGCGGTGGTAGTCAGGAATAACCTCAGGGTCTGCCATTTCAACTCCTTACCTTTTCTCTGTGTAACTACTGGTTAGACTGCAGTAACCGCCGGTTGCAGCTTTTCTTGCCATGACTTTAACAGAGATTGGTTATCTATTTCCGAGGGATGAAAATCTTCCTGGAAAAACGCTTTATAGGCAGGGATATGACTTCGAATAAAACCGCCTTTAGAAAATAGAAATTTAGAGAAACTCCTAAATGTTTTCCACTTCCAAAGCTGCTTATCATGACGCAGCATTTTAACCACCACTGACAGCATATCTTTGAACAGAGTGAGCATTGCAATGCGCATCACAGCCGCCCGCATTTTATAACTACCGCCAATTTGGTTGTAGACATCGAAGGCAACAGATTTGTGCTCAAGCTCTTCGAGTGCATGCCATTGCCAAAGCTCTGCTACAGCCCTAGGCATACTTTTTAATAATCGTCCTTCCAGAATACTTTCACCAAGGATGGCAGTGAAATGCTCTATTGACACAGTTGAAGCCAAGTTGATCCGAGGAGTGACCCGTGGATTCTTTTTTGAGCTCTCAAGTCGACTCAAATAAACCCGCTCAAGCGAAGCTAAATCATAGCCTCGTTGTTGGCAGAGCAGCGTATTATATTTTCGATGCTCGCGGCTGTGTGTGGCCTCTTGTTGATAAAAAGCTTTGACGTCGCTGGCTAACTTTGGATCCTTGATGCGGTCTTCGTAAGCTCGAACAGACTCAATAAAATTCCGCTCGCCTGATGGAAAACTAATGCTCATGGCATTAAAAACCGCCGTTAAAAATGGGTCATTATCTGCCCAATCAGTCGCTAGGACCTTTTCCAGCTCAAATGTCATATTTCTAACCTCAATAGAAATATCATTCGGCATTTTAGATTCTAAGTTTATTGCAGTCATAGGGCTCCCCCTGTTTACACTGACTCCAAGATATCACCTTACAGCTTACAGGTAGGGATATTTTCAGTCATGCGTAGGGATATATTCGGTCAATTATGCTAAGGTCTCAGGCTCTTGCAACAAACTGAAGCTGATAATTTGGGCCAATGTGGTGACTAACCAACCGATACATAACTCCCTCTTTGAACAACTACTAGTGATTTTGGCTGAGGACGGCTTTTCATCTCAGCAGCTTTTTGCCCAGTCCGAGTTGCGAACGTCCAAAGGGCCAGACATACAACACATCGGACTAGCTGAATTGCCAAAGCTGCTTGAGGCAGCGTTCAATTTAACCAATGACTCGGCATTGATGATGCGTCTAGGACAGAGAGCCGATATAACCCACCTGGGTACCTTTGGTTTTGCGTTAATGAGCTGCGCTACTTTGCATGAGGCACTCAAACTGTTACTTCGATACCAATCTATAACAGGCCCTGGATTATCCTTTCGAACCCTAGAGTCGGATGAGAATATTATTCTGCGCACCTATATTGCGATAGGAAATCCTTTACACAAAAAACTCATCACTGAACTGGTGTTGTCGCAAATAATACGTATTGGTCAAACCCTCACTAACCAGCCGGTTACTCAGGGTGCCCTACATTTCAACTACGATGAACCGGATGGTCTACAGACATATGAGTCAATTCTTAATGTGCCCGTTAAGTTCAACCAGGCCCATAACGAAATTGTAATATCTAAAAGTATTATTAAGTCTAAAATCACGTCTTCTAACCCTGCCGCCCACGTTATTTTCCAGCAGCAATGTGAACATTTGTTGCGCGGATTAAACAGGGTAGAGAATTTCTCTGCGACTATTCGGCGAATATTAATTCATGCAAGTGGCGAGTTTCCGGATATCAATCATGTCGCCAAAACACTCCATGTTAGTGAGAGTACACTCAGACGTCGCCTCAGAAATGAAGGTGCTAATTTTCGCGTGATCTGCGATGAGGTAAGAAATGTATTGGCCCGTCAATACCTCGTCGCGACTGAACTCACCATTGCGGAAATTGCTTCGTTACTGGACTACAGCGAACCTGTAAGCTTCCGTCGCGCCTTTGTGCGCTGGAATGATATGACGCCGATTGAGTATCGGCATCATCAAAGAACCCCTGCACAGGATAGCTAGTTTGTCTCTTAAAGAAATATTATCAGACAGCAACGGCATAGCGAGCCTAAATCTGCTTTGCTTGCTAATTCCATGACCGACCGAAAACCAAAATCGATGAGGTTAGATCCAGAGCACCCTATGGCTCCTACCTCAAATGAGTCATACTAAATCTAGCTAAAAACCATGGTATTTCACAAAGCTATCATTTTCAGCGCGTGTTGAGCGCACATCGTTGGCAGCGAAACTTTCATCGGGGTAACCCATTGCAATACAGATCATAATACTTTGATCATCAGGAATTTTGGCATGTTCGCGGACAACATCAGACTGCATAATGCCCTGACCATTGATAACGCAACCTATGCCTCGCTCCCAAGCGGCGAGAACAATACCGTAAGCCAGAGACCCCAGGCCAAACTGAGTAATCGCTGCCGGCTCGAGATACTTGTCATAGGTGAGAGCAAGTGACACTGGGGCATCAAATTGGCGAAAACCTCTAAGCATCCAATCCATACGCTTTTCTTTGTCATCACGCTCAATGCCCATGGCCTCGAATAACTGAACGGCCACATCAATTTGGTTTTGTCTATGCTCCCTCTCGTACTCTTCTTTATAAGGGAAGTCGCGAACATGGGGCTTTCCTGCCAGAGTGTTTTTGGTATTGCCTTCACGAATTTTATCCAGCACCTCACCGGCTACGGCATGGATATGCCAGGTTTGCGTGTTGTAGGAAGTTGGCGCCCACTTAGCGGTATTGATAATCTCATCAACGATCTCTTTGGGAACAGGTTTATCTTGGAAACCGCGAGTACTTTTCCGCGACTGGGCAAACTGAGTAAAATTCATTGGCTTTTCCTTCAAAGCAAGTGCTACTTATTGGCATATCATATGTCAATATAATCAAGATATCTACTCTTCTCTTAAAATTTTTGGAAAATGTGTGTTTATGTCTCTGATCAACCCGCACTGCCATGCTCTTGAGATCAGCGAATGGCCAGAAAATTGTACTCCTAGATTCCTGTATTTACGCGCGGAACTCAACATTGCAAAAGCCTCTTGCGGTGCTATTGTTTGGTGGTGGGGCAGGACGCGGGTTCAGCCCCCAATCTCGCAACCGAACAGGTCAGTAGTAGGTGGTTTTACGGGTATTTTCATGACAGTTTCTTCAATTAAAACAATGTGTTACAGGACTGCATCTGTTGACGATACTTGCTTTTTAAAAACAAGTATTTAGTTGGGATCCGTGAGACTCGAGTAACCACAGGCGCTACAGCCACATCTACTGAACTTAAGACGATCTACACAAACTCCTAGCTTTCAACGCATAGTCCTTCAAAAACACGAATGCGTGACAATCAAAAGCCATATTAAAGAGTAACAACGCAGGATTCCTTGCCTCGAGTAAAACGCACATGGGGTCAAATTTTTTGGGACCTTAAAAAGACCGCTATAGCGGCCTTTTTTATTCTTTATTATTGAGCAATGCATAGGTATCCTTTTTGAAACCCCGCTTTTACCGCTTTAATCATTAAACTATGAAACGAAAGGAACACAGCCATATGTCTCAATTTGCAGGAAAAACGGCGGTCATTAGTGGCGGTGCAGAAGGTATAGGCTTATCCATTGCGAAGGCCTTAGGCGAGCAAAAGATGAATATTGTGCTCGCAGATATTGACCAAGAAAATCTTCAAAAAGCGCGTTTAGAGTTGCAAAGCGCAGGGATCTCGGTATTGGCGGTTGCGCTTGACGTAGCCGATGAAGCCCAGTGGCAAACAGTTGCAGAGCAAGCAGTAGCGCGATTTGGGAAAATTCATATGGTTGTGAATAACGCTGGCGTTGGTGGAGATTCAGGATCGGTCGAGAATGAGCAAACAAAAAGCTGGCAGTGGGCGTTGGACGTGAACCTAATGGGTGTTATGTATGGTGCTAAAGTGATGGTTCCATTTATTAGACAGCACGGCGAAGGCGGGTGGATAGTCAATGTCGCTTCAATGGCTGGCATGGGCGGCGTTCCCTTCAATGGCGCCTATACCGCTACGAAAACAGCAGTGGTCGCGTTATCAGAAAGTTGGGCCGGTGAGCTGCAACGGAAGGGTATTAAGGTATCTGTGCTATGCCCTGCCTTTGTGAAAACCCGCATTTATGATTCGGAGAGAAATCGTCCGGTGCATTACCAAACCGACACAGCCGAAGGATCGAAGGAACCTAGCGCCCCAAGCAAGACTAAGGGGATGGTAGAGAATGGAATTGATGTGTCCATTGTTGGCAAGCGCGTTGTTGAGGCACTGAATGAAGGCGAGTTGTACATTTTTACTCACCCTAATTATCGCACTGTTGTGCAACAACGATTCGACGCTGTTGATGCCGCATTTGCAAGAGCCGCCCAAAGCCCACTACTTCAGCATATCGTTAATCAAAAGTTGGATATGCTATGAACAACAATTCTAGGCGGCGAGAACTGTGATTAGCCTTTAACGACTTCTATAGGTCTAATCCCTTCACCAATATAGAGTTTACTGTGCTCCCGGCATTACGGTGTTTCGCGATCGCTTGATAGTCGTCGGAGCTCATCCAAGCTAAAGCAGATTCTTTTGATGGGAACTCAATAATTACCGACCTTGTATCATCCCAGACGCCCGCCAATACAGTCGGATCCTCATCAATACTCAACATCTTGCCATCGAACTTCTGGAACACCTCTGAGAACCCAGCTGAGTATTTATCGTATTCACTACGATCATGTATGTTAAATCTAGCAATTATATAAACGGACATCCTTTTTAACTCCTAATATTGTTTTAGTTTTGAGTACCGATTGCGAGCAAGAAAAATCAATTAGATAACTAGATTCTACCATTCTAATGTTTCAGCCAACTTGCTGGGCTTGATCGCGTTTTTCCATTTTCGCTGCCCATGTGGGGCTTCGTAGCGTAGCGTTGCGTATTGTCAGGGATGGCATGTATGCAGATTTTGCAGGACTAAATACCTAGCTTTAGTCAGCTATCTATCAATCTCTATCCTAGTCATGGCTGTATAAAGATAAAACCAAACTTATTTATGCGTAGTCTCTACCCAATCAATAATCATATCGGCGAATAATTCTGGTTGATCAGCCCAAGCAAGATGGCCTGCTTCAGGTAGAATTTGTAACTTGCTTTGCGGCAAGGCCGCATCGAGATGTCCAGCATTACTGGGGTCGAACAGAACATCGAGCTCACCCCAGAAAACTAAGGTAGGTATATCGATTTCTTTCACTCGACCTGCCAGCTCTGCAGCTTTGGAACGAAAGTCCTTAAACCAAAAAACCACCTCAGCGGCACGGCCCGAGTAAGACCGTTTATAATCATCTATTTGCTTGGGGTTGGCCCGATGACGGATGGACCCAAGTTTTGACGAGAAAGCGATGAGTGGTCCAGCACCCAACAAACCCGTAATAAAACGCATAAGACCAAACTTGGCCAACATGTTGATCATAAATGCCAGCTTGAATGGGCCAGGCGCACCAACCCCATGCCCAACCGCTAAACTTGTCACGCGATGTTTATGGTTGAGTACATAGGCGAGCGCTGCTCCCATTCCCACATCAGGCGCGACAAGATGAATATTATGCAGGTCAAGCTCTTCAAAGATCGCAGCCAGATGAGCACCCTGAGCGGTAGGTGACATATCTTTGCGGTCGCCTTCAGAAGCACCGAACCCCGGAAGGTCGATGGCAATTACATGACATTTCTCTGTCAGAGCTTCCCAGGAACCTGTGAAACTAAGAATGCTTTCTGGGAATGGGCTGAGTAATACTACGAGCGGTGCATCGGCTGGCCCAGCTTCAGCAAGGCGAATATTGCGGCCCGCAATGGTCCGGAATTCAGTGGTAATAGTGACATCCGGCGTTTCAAACGATACCGCCGACTTACGGGCTGCTTTTACTTTTCGCCACTCGGGTGACACCAACAGAAGCGAAGCAGCGTTGAGTTGATCGTAGATATTAAGTCTTTTCATATTACTTCTCCATCAAAGTGGTTAGAGCCTAGCTGCCTTTGAAAATGTGATCGAGCGGTGGTTATTCGTGCTTGCCTGCAACCCAACCCTGCGAGGCGAGCTGGTCTGCTGCAAAGCTCTTAGGGGAGCTCTCTAAGGTGGTTGCCATTGTGTCGTTCCAGCGATTTAGAAACCCAAATAGTGAAATTACAGCAACAACTTCTATCGCCTGCTTCTGACTAAAGTGTCTTGACAATTCACTCATGTGCTCAGCTTCCACCGCATTGGGTACCATGCCCGCATGCACAGCAACTCGGAGCGCCGCTTTCTCCTGATCGGAAAATAAATTACTTCGCTCAAACTCAAATATCGCTTTTATTTTATCTGCGCTGACATTATTTTTTTGTGCTGAGTTAGCCGTATGTGCTTGGCAATAACGGCAACCCGCTGCATTACTCACCGCGAATGCAATCATTTGCTTTAGCCCAGCGTCTAGTTCACCACTGTGTAGAACCGTTGCGCCAAGACCCCCAAAAGCTTGAGTAAGTTCTGGCCAATGCGCCATGGTCATCATGGATGTTGGCAGAAAGCCCATAGATGCCTCCACCATTTGAAACATCGGTTCTAACTCGGGTAATTCCTCGCGCTGTTTGGGTGTTATGTGTGTCATTGCAATCCTACTGGCTATTTTTATGAGGCTATTTTTATGAGCTTATTTTAAGTAACTGCTTGCCAAGGTTTTTTCCTGCATAAAGTCGCTGTAAGGTAGCTGGAATATTTTCAAAGCCTTCCTGTAAGTCGACCTGATAAATTAATTGGCCTGATGAAACCCAGCCCATTAGTTCTTGGACAG
>Ga0209199_1000111_pt1 | contig 129822 bp, 114 predicted proteins | sample COGITO_mtgs_1105_7_FD_184805 | JGI IMG/M metagenome (GOLD analysis project Ga0209199, IMG submission 184805) | Pelagic marine microbial communities from North Sea - COGITO_mtgs_110523 (SPAdes) (version 2) | ecosystem: Environmental > Aquatic > Marine > Epipelagic ... | reverse complement strand
TTATCATCAGTAACATATTAATATTATACTGCATTTAATAAATGGAAATTTACCCTGTTTACCTCTTATTTTTCACAACTTTAATAGTTGTCACAAGGCTTTACAGAATGTCGGTCACTGAAAATGACTTTCATCTTAAGTATCTTATTTTTCATTTTTTGTTTCAGATTATAACAATGATAAATATGTCTATGTACTTAATATTTAACATTAAAATACCGATTGTAATTGTTACTTCAGGAAGAGTTTTTTCTTTTATTTTCTTTTTTTTATTTCTAAAATCTATCCTAGATAATAAGAGAGCTAGACTCACCTTTATTTACTTTATTCCTTCCTTACTTTTACTATTCGTTGATTTCCTTAATTCACGAGGAATTAAATTACTTACGTTTATAGATAATCAGATTGCTTCTGAAAATATATTGGGGTTTAATACTATTGATTTTGTGGGTAAAGAGGATGTGTTTTTGGTTTTATGTCTTAATACTCTTTTTTTTACAGGGATAATTTTTAATAAATTTTTTCAAATATTAAAAAGTGAAATTTTAACTGATAAAAACAAAAAAATCATTTCTGACTTCATTAAATATTATTATGTGCTAATTACAATTACTAGTATTTCTACTCTCTTGGTTTTAAGTGCATTTTTATTAAACATTAAATGGTCTATTTTCATAGTTTGTATTAAGGTTTTGGCAATTTTAACCATACTTTTCTTAGTTATTAGACCTGAAATGTTGAGAAAAATTTCACGTATTAAAAATTCTGATGATCCAGATGAAGGATTAAAAAATATTTACCATCAGATTGAATCCTTATTTTTAAACACTGATTCTTACCTTGATTTTAATTATACATCAGCTCGTATTTCTGCAGATACTGGAATAAGAAGTGAATTGATTCGAAGTAGTATAAAGGTATATTCTGAGATGAGTGTTCCGCTCTTTATTAATTCATACAGGATTAAGTATGCAATTAAATTGATAGATGAAGGTTACTTACTAAACTTCTCTATGGAAGCTCTTGCAGAAAAGTCTGGATTCAGTTCACAGGAAAATTTTAATAGAGTTTTCAAGGTATTAAAATCATGCACTCCAACAGAATATCTTAATTCTAAGAAGTAAAAGTCAAAGTTTTTCAAGTGAGTTTTAAAAGACGCCTAAGAACCTATTTTGTTCTTAATATTAAATAATTATTTCATTCTCCAAAACACAAGACTCCTGGTTTAAGGAAAAAAGAATTCTATTACTAGAAGAATTTCAGAAAGATGATGATGTCTTGTTGCCCTATTTAAAAAAACGGATTATTTATCATTTTTTTTTGGATTACTTCTTCTTGTTAAAGGAGGGTGATTAACCCTGCTAGCAAGTGTATTTCCTGAACTAATGCCAGTGAGACATTCGTATTAAAAATCGGAAGAGGTTTAAATTTTTGAACACCTTGTTTAATGCTTGAAAGTATCTGACAAAGTGCTTTAGTTCTTATTCAATTAGAGGGGTTTATTAAACTATTTATAATAAGGTAGTTATATGTTTATTAATTTATTTTAATGATTAAAAATTTCATATTTAGATAGTTAAGATATTAAATTATAACTGCTTTAAATGTACTGTTTTTGTCCTTTAAAACACACCATTTAAAGTTTGATCAATTTGATAGATATATCAGCATAATATTAATATTCTACTGATGTAAATACATGATTTTTGTTGTTGAATTTAAAATCTCATTAAAATTGCATAAAAATTAAATGTATTTGGTTTTTGATTGGTTCGATTCGAGTCTGTCGATACTGATTTATTGTCAAATACTTTTAATGTTAATTCAATATTTACATATTTAGAAATTATGAATTTTATTTTTAAACATATCAAATTTATATTATTCACAGGTATTTTTTCATGTTTGTTAATCTTAAATAACAGCTGTCAAACATTTGATGAATTACAATCTGATTACTTACTTCAAAGAGATACAATAGAAACTCTTACCAATAGAGTTAACACTTTAACACAAGAATTAATTGAACAAAATACAATTACTTCTAGTTTGATTCAAGATGTTTCTCAATTAAACGAAGAAGTCTCTGTAAACGCAGAGTCTTCCTCTGAAAATTCTGAATTGTTGCAAGGAGCGATTAATGAGGTAAATGGTATTACTGGTGCCGTAGAAGATATTGAAGATAATTTAGAAAATATCTCATATTATATTGGGGATTTGATTGAGGAGTCTGGAGATTTATCTGGAGATTTGAATAATCTTTTAAACCAGGTTACTCGAATTGACTTAATTACTACAGATCTTTACAGTACAATTAATAATCTTGATATAGATCTTCATGACCATGAGGATTTAGATGATCTTGCAGATTTAATGCAAGAATTAGTAGCTGCTCAAAGGGAAATAGCTCGAATCCAGTTACAATTAGATAATGTGCAGTTACAAGTAAATTCACAAGAAGGATCAGGAGGATCAGGAGAATCATCATCTGAACCAACTGAAGCGATAATCGGTGAATGGGTTCTTTCTTCAGCTTCAGACCCTTCCGCTTCGAAAAATAACTGTCCTATAACCAAAATAATATTTTCTAATGATGAAAATGAAGCCCTAACCTTTGTGTTATATTCTACAACCGAAGGTCTGATTTCTGGAAGCTTTAGTGTTTCTTTCGATAGCACACCGTTTGAAATCAAAAATGGAACTATTAGCTTACTGGTTAGTGAGACATTAATTGGAAAAATTACTGATATAATTGTAAACGATAGCGATACAATCATATCAGCTAAATTTGATTATGACGACTTATGTGGTGGCCAGAGAAGCATAACATATACTTCAGATGTAGATTTAGAAAATAATACGGATACCCCAGATGAAGATACAGAAAATAATAGTGGTGGTACCCCAGTTGAAGATACAGAAGATAATACGGATACCCCAGTTGAAGATATAGAAGATATAGAAGATAATACTGAAATCATTATTTGTAGTGATTGTCCACAAAAAATCTCTGGATATGATATTTTTATAGCTGGGACATCTGAAACAGAGGGGGCAGTTTATTGGGTTAATGGGCAAAAAAACGCATTAAATGTAAATTCTTTTGCAAGTGATATTACAGTAGATAATGGTAAAGTTTTTGTTAGTGGTTATGCTTATGGATCTGGAGCCCAATATTGGGAAATAAATGGTCAAAATATAATCCAGAACGATCTTCCAGGATTTGAAGGTGAAGCTCAATCTATTTTAGTAAAAGACAATAGTGTTTATGTAGGTGGATATTATTCTCATGCTGATGGGATGAGTGGGGCTTATGGATGTTACTGGAAAGATGGAGTTAAATATAAAAATTCAGGAAGTGGCGATCATGCAGCTTTTGGTATTGCTGTCCAACCTAATGGTGATGTTCTCACAGCAGGTTATTTTTTAAGTGGCCACCACTATGTGATACCAGCATATTGGAAAAATAATACAAAAGCAAACTTGTCATCACCTAGTAATTCAGATGGAGAGGCAGTTACAGTGAAATTAAAATCAAATGGTAGTGCAGTTTTTGGTGGTATTGTATCACAAGATAATGCCATGTTAGGCTCAATAAATAAACCGGTTTATTGGCAGGGAACTCAAAGAAAAACGTGTGGTATCGGGTCACTTAACCAAGGCTGGCAAGACTCTGGCGTGCATGGACTAGCCCTTGATGGAAATACTGTTTATCAGGCTGGTTGGACCATGAATATGGAGGGACAATATCCAACCTATTGGAAAAATCAAACCAAACACCTCCTTCCAGGGGCAACAGTTAATGGTACACGATATGATCAAGGTAAAGCTACCGATATAGCAATTATTGATGGAAAAGTGGTAGCAGTTGGAATGTTGACAGGTGCTCCCATATTAGATTCATATGGAGTACAAATTGATTATGGATATGGTGATGGGCCAGAAGTAAACAATGACACTGGTTATCCTTGCATATGGATAGATGGAACTATTCATATTTTGGACACACAAGGGGATTTTGAAGTTGGTGGTTTTTTTATACAATAATTTGACAACAATTTTTAAATTGAAAAAATATTTCTTTTACATATTAATTGCTTTTAGTTCGTCTCTATTTTCTCAGGAGTCAAGTATCATTTTTAATAGATTTAATCTTAGCATTTTTAACCCAGCCTATGTAGGTGCTGAGGGTCCTGCTATTAATGTTAATTCAAGAGCTCAGTGGCTAGGACTTAGTGATGCCCCTTTGACGAATTTTTTAATTATTCATTTACCTGAGAGAAAAAATGCAAGTTTGGGATTTACCATTCAAAATGATCGGGTTTTTGTTGAAAATAAATCGCAAGTAACGGTTGATTACAGCTACAAACTTCAATTATCTAACAGTAGTTATATCTCCCTGGGTCTTAAAGCTGGAGGAAGATTTTTTAATGTCGATTTCAATAATATCCCCAGAATTTTCAATGAACCTAATCAATCCCTTTCATCTCCTGGAAATTATTTTTCGCCAATTTTTGGAGCAGGGTTAAGCTATATTTCTAAAAAAGCTTACTTGGGAGTTGCGGTTCCAGGATTACTAAACAAGATAGGTTTTAACCAAAATCAAAAATGGGAATTAACAACTAGGGACAACACCTATCTTCATGTAAGTGGCGGTCTTTACTTTAATTTATCAGATAAGTTCTCAATCAATCCATCCTTAGTTTATAGATCAATTCCAAAGGAACCTCATTTAATCAATTCAATTGTTGAAATGGATTATAATGATAAATTTTCGCTTGGGACAGTCTACACTAATAATAATACCATGGCGGTTTTTTTTAAATTAAAAAGTAAAAAAGGATTTCATCTAGGATACGGATACGAATTTCCATCAGGAAGTGATAGGCTGGCAATCAGAAATTCAACCCACGAGGTAATGCTCCGTCTAGAGCTAAAAAGCAAAAAAAGCGAGGAGATTGATAATAATTTAGAAACCCAAGAAAATGAATAATTTAAAAAATAATTTTTTTATATTTTTTGCTCTTATTTTTTGTGGATTTTTATCATTCGCTCAAGGTACTTTTTTCTTAGACTCAAATGGTGTTACGATAAAATGTACTGGTTGTGTTAATGGGGACACAGGTATTGTAGGTGGGCAAACCTATACGGCTTATGGTACTGCATCTTTAACTTTAAAACCTAAAGGTGATTCCGATTGGAATAGAGTAGTTACTTCTCTTGTTACGGACACGTCCGATTTATTTAAAAATGAAACCACATTTAATAAAGATATTAGTTCGTGGGATACTTCTAATGTTACCGATATGAGTGGGATGTTTTATAATGCCCAAAGCTTTAATCAAGATATTGGCAATTGGGATGTGAGCAAAGTGACAACCATGTTTGGAATGTTTAATGGAGTTAGTGTTTTTAATCAAGATATTGGGCGTTGGGATGTGAGCAAAGTGACAAATATGGAACTTATGTTTGGGATGCTTTTAGGATCTACTAGTGCTCATGCTTTCAATCAAGATATAGGGGATTGGGATGTTGGCAGAGTTACAAATTTTAGAGCAATGTTTAGAAGGAATTTTGTATTTAATCAAGATATTTCTGACTGGAATATGATAAGTGCAACTAATGTTACTCAAATGTTTGATCGAGCAACCGGTTTCAATAATGGAGGTGTATCTTTAAATTGTTGGGACACTTCTAACATAACTCTTTTTGGTTCAATGTTCCATACTGCCACTAGTTTTAACCAAGACATTTCGAATTGGTGTGTTCAGCTAGTAGTTTCAGAACCAAGCGGCTGGGCAATTTCTAATCCTACATTTGGAGGTAATGCTGCATTCCAGCCCTCATGGGGAGCAGCATGTATAGGAAATTCGGTAGTACTTTCCTTTAATGATGTAACAAAACCATTTGGGGGTCCAAATTTCACAGTAACAGCCACCTCTAATCAATCAGGAATCCCAATTACCTATTCGATTGCTGACACAAGTATTGCGACTATAAATGCATCTAGTGGTCAAATTACCATTTTAAAATCTGGGATTACAACTGTTACAGCAAGCCAAGATGACGGCTCATGTATTTCAGGTAGCTCAAATATGACGCTAACTATTAACCAACAGACTGTGAATATCAATGCAAATGATATTGTATTGACTTATGGTGATCCAGCTTTCACTTTAAATGCATCCTCCTTAGTTACAGACAGAGGATTTACGTTCACTATTAGTGACGGCACAATTGGGTCAATTAGTGGAAATTCTTTAAGTGTTTTAAAACCAGGAACAACCAATATAACCGTTAGTCAAGCCGCTAATGATTTTTATGCTCCAGTATCAAAAGTAATAACTCTAACAGTCAACAAACAGCCTGTGAATATCAATGCAAATGATATTGTATTGACTTATGGTGATCCAGCTTTCACTTTAACTGCCTCCTCCTTAGTTACAGACAGAGGCTTTATTTTCACTATTAGCGATGCTACAATTGGGTCAATTAGTGGAAATGTTTTAAGCGTTTTAAGACCAGGGACAGCCAATATAACAATCAGTCAAGCCGCTAATGATTTTTATGCTCCGGTATCAAAAGTAATAACCCTAACAGTCAACAAAGCAACACCAACTTTAGACTTCCCAGAAATTACTAAAACCTACGGGGACTCAGATTTCACACCTACTGTTACAACTAACAGCAGCGGTAATATAACATTTAGTGTTTCAGATACCTCAATAGCTAGTTCCTTGGGAAGCTCTTTATCTATTGTTGGTGCTGGTCAGACAAATGTGACCGTTAATATAGATGAAACCGAAAATTATTTAAGTATTTCTGGAAGTACTATAATGACCGTAAATAAGGGAACTCCAACTATAATCTTTAATGATATAACAAAAGAAATTGACGATCCGGATTTTAATATTAATCCAACTTCAGATAGTAGTGGCTTGATGAGCTTCTCTATTGCAGACTCTTCAATAGCATCAATTAGTGGGAACACTATAAGTATTCTAAGACGTGGAACTACCACAGTCACAGTAAATCAAAGCGAAACAAGCTTATTTAATTCAGGATCAGCAACTATGATACTGACAGTAAATGGGGCTTCTTTTGATATTTTATGGTATGAGTCGAGAATTAGAAAAGCGTTTTCAATTGGTCAGTATGAGTTAAAAGAGCCCACATATACATCCGATTATGATGGTGAGATAAGATATGTATCATCTAACTTGTCTGTAGGAAATTTTACAGGTAAAACGTTAAACTTTAATAAAATTGGAAGAGTCCTTTTAAGTGCTAGATTCGAGGGGTCTGATTATTATCAAGATGCAGTTATTCAAGTAGAATTTGACATATTAAAAGATAATCAGGTAATAATACCGTCAGAACTCCCTAATGAAACCCCACTTAGAGATTTTATATCGATACCCATACCCTTATCTGCAACATCAACTTCAGGTGCACCGGTCTACATTAAAGTTGAAGAAGGTTCCGCAGCTAATCTTTCAGGTACATTAGGAAATTACGAACTAATTACAAATAGTCAAACCGGAATAGTTTCTATAACATATTTCACAGTAGAAAATGATCATCCAAATTATTACCCTGCCACATTACATTTTTCATTAGATGTAGTTAAGTTAAATCAGAACATAACTTTTAATCCTGAACCAGCTCTTGAGGTTCCTTACTCGGAAAATCTTGAGATTTCAATAAACGCAATATCTGACTCTAATCTTGATGTTAGTGTCAATAAACTAAATGTAAGTAACAACGTATTAGAAAATAATACTCTTTCTATTAATGATCTTGGACAGGTTTATATAAATGCTGAACAAGAAGGAAATCAGTTTTATAATCCTACAACAGCAAATAGGGTAATAACAATTATTCCTGCGCCAACTGAACTTTCTGATTTTTCGATTCCTGAAAAGTTTATTTATGACGATGACTTTGAAATTACTCCACCAACCTCTTCCAGAGATGGTGAAATTATTTATACCAGTGATAACCCTGAAGTTGCTGTTGTATCTGGAACAACAATATTTATTATAGGGATAGGTACTTGTAATATTACAGCTTATATGGAAAGTATAGATTTTTACACATCATCATCAATAAGTTCTGAGTTTGTTATAAAGGCAAGAGATACCGATCTGGATAGTGTTCCAGATGAAATTGATAATTGCCCCGATGTAGCCAATCCAAGCCAATTAGATGATGATATGGATGGAATAGGAAACGAATGTGATCCTGATTCAAATGGCGATGGAATAAAGGATGATTTAATTTCAGTTTCACAACTTCTTACCCCGGGAACTACTGGGTCTGAATCAACATGGCAAGTACAAAACATTGAATTTTTCCCTAATTCAATTGTCTATGTTTATAATAGAAATGGCCAATTAGTTTTTCAAAAAAACTCTTATCAGAATGATTGGAATGGTACATATCAGAAGACAGGGAGCTTTTTACCGGCAGGGCCCTATTATTTTGTTGTGGAAATTTCTGATACAAATGAAATTAAAAAAGGATGGCTCTATATCAATTACTAGGGATATAAAAGATGAATAAAAAAATTAAAATTTCGAATTTTCAATTTGGCACTTCTTTTATTCTTAAAACGTATATAATAATTTCACTTTTATTATTCTGTACAAATTCATTTTCTCAATACAATGAGAATAAATGGATTATATCAGCTAGCTTCGATGCTGTCGACTTGTATCCTACTGGCATAAAAACAGATGCCCCTTACTATCCTCAAGGAGGTATTTTTGAAGATTTATTCAATGTTTCTGACCACTGGAATTTTGGTGGGCCGTCAGTTTCAATTTCAAAATTGATTTATAAGGGCTTATACTTTGGTACTGAACTGTCTATTAATAAAATAAAAAAAATTGAAGGTCAAGATAATTTTGATTACACTTTCTATGGGGGACAGGTTTTCCTCAAAAAAACATTCTATTCTACAAAAAAAGCACGACCATTTTTAAAATTAGGCTATGGTATTTCTGGTATAGATAGGGGTTTATTTGGGGATACAATTCCATTTAGCCAATATTTTTCTAAAACTCTATCACCTGGTTTTGGAGTTCACTTTAGAATCACCAATAACTTTGGTTTTGAAATTTCTTCATCTTTTAATAAAGCGATAGATTTTGGAGGAATAACTCATTTAAGACATAAGGCAGCTATCTATATTGGTATTGGAGATAGAGATAGAGATGGGGATGGAATAATTAATAGAAAAGATAAATGCCCTAAAATTCCTGGACTTCCAGAATTCAATGGATGTCCAGATAACGATGGTGATGGGATTCCTGACCTTGAAGATAAATGTCCGAATGAACCTGGAGTGAAATTAAATAATGGGTGTCCCGAAAAAGATGAAGCATTAGATGAAAACAATTTGATGTCTGATAAGAATAAAGAATTACAATTAGAAGTGGTCAGTTCAACTTTTTCTAAAAATACTACAAACACAAAAGAGGAATCTGGTAATCAAGAAGTATTAGCTGAAAATAATTCGATGTCTAATAAAAATAAAGAATTACAACTAGAAGTCGTTAGTTCAGCTTTTTCTAAAAATACTACAAACACAAAACAAGAGTCTAATGATCAAATCAGCAAAGATATTTCGAATATTACCTTCTTAATTAACAAAAAACTAGATGAAAATAGAATTATATATTTCCCTGCGGGAAGTATCAAAATATTAGGGAAGAAAAACCTTGTGAAACTCAGAGGTATATTCAAATTGATTACTAATCAAAAAGATTTAAAAGTACTATTGGAGGGTCATTCTTCAGATGATGGAGATTCTCTTTCAAATTTGGAGTTGTCAAGAGATAGAGCAATTATTATTAAACAAACCCTTATTGATTTGGGAACAGATCCAAATAGAATTAAAATAAAAGCATTAGGAGAGGAAGAACCAATTTTTGATAATAAATCAATCAATGGTGATAGGTTTAATAGATCTGTTTTAATCACACTTTACCAAGAATAAAACAAGCTACTAATGAAATAAGTGAAGACTTGTCTTTGTTTATAGATTAAGTTCAAAAAAAAATAAATCGTTATAAGGGGTATTAAATAATTATAAATTCCAGAAATAAATTAATAATTTACTACAGGTGTTTATTTGATTATTGATGTTTATTTTAAAAAACAATTAATATTGCTTTTTAGATTTAAATAATGGACAAACGCTTACTTACATTAAAATTTCCCGAATGTGGCGTTACAACTCTTTATGTAAATGGTAAGACATATACACGTGAAGAATTTCATAAAGCTCAACGATTGGAATTAAGACGTGGAAAATCAGGTCGTTTTGTAAGTAAAGTTATTAAAAGATAATACCAATCCTTGAAGGGAGCATCAAAAAATAAAAATTATAAAAAAAATTAAAGTTATTAGTTTAGTAGTATTAGGTTTAGCAACTGTTGGTTGTTCTAAAGATGAGTTAGTAGATGTTTCATGTGTTGATTTAGAGGCTGGAGAAGCTTATAGATTAAGTTTAAGAACTTCTGATGATTCAGAAGAAATGATTGGTGCGTATACTTATTATTCACCTGTTTGCGGTTGTAATGGTAAAACATATCCGAATGACCACTTTGCCAAGTTAGAAGGTGTTATAAGTTTTACTGTGGGTGATTGTGAGAACTAATCATCGTTGTAATGTGATAGGTAGAAAAACAAATTTTTAATTTAAACGGGTTACTATAAAGTCTAACCTTTTTTAAACCACAGACATATTATCTTCGGTACGTTTTTTATTTATATTTGAAATATGAATAAAACCACTAAAATATTAAAAGCACTTCAAAATCGACTTGACAAGGAAGCTGAACATTTCGATAACTTGATTGATATACTTAACTCAAACAAAAGTAAAGAAGAAACAATAGAAGATGTGAAAAGAGAGTTACTTCTTGGACAGCTCAAAAGAAATATAGTTGTCACTCATGAAATAGCTAGTTTACTAAAAGAAGATACACTTGTAGATGCAGAGGGCTTGAGAATTTTAGCCTACACAGAGGATGTTTTAAAAGTGACATCAAAAGTCGAGAACTAAATTTCTTTAGTTTTATTAATGGTTCTTTTTAGTGAAATCGTGACTTGAAATGATTTTTTAACTAGATTATTAATCTTTACACTATGGCTAAAGAATTAGCTTTCTAATGCAAATAAATATAATTATCAAAACGGAATATCCTATAAAAAAAGGGATAACAAAGTTTTGAAGATTAAAGATTAACATGAGTGCCATTAGTAACAATTGAAACCCGAGACCATATAATGAAATTAGGGTCATAAACCACTTTGGGAATGGCTTGCTGAACCTTGCGTCTTTGTCCATGTAATACATACTCTTGTCAAAACATATATACAAAATATTGTAAATTTTATAAAATAGATTTACTCTGGACTGACTTTCGCCTTTGAAGGCTTTTGGTTTGGTATTTTCAATAACCCGGCTGGTAGTATCCCCTTCTACGGAATTTCGTAAAATCACATAATAGAAGTTATAAAGAGTCCCTTGAAGTTGGATCCCCAAAAAAGCGATTAACATAAAAATTATGGAAATATCAGTTAGGTACCAAAAGGATAATAAAAAACAAAAGTTGAGTACTAAATCTGCTATTGAATCATAATAGCGTCCTACATATGAAGGATTTTTTTTTAGCCGTGATAATTCTCCGTCTGCAGCATCTAAAATGGATTTTAATATTATAAAAAAAGCAGATGTCATTAAGTATCCATTTAATAAGAATCCAATTGCTATAAGTCCGGTTATAATAAACATCGTAGTTACATGAATAGCTGTTAAATTCGTATGCTGAAGTCTGCTAGCAATCCAATGCCCCGGTTTACGTCCGTAATCAGATAAGTCTATAAATTGATACTTTTTCGGTAATTTTGACATTTGTAAAACTAGAAGGAGAAAAATTATTTGCTAAAAGTACAACGATTTTTTAGCTTTTTTTTAAATAAAAAAGGCTTTGCTAAAAGTGAAGATATGATTTAAGTGTTGGCCTTTACCTGATTTAAGTCAGTTTTAAATTTTATTAATCTTTTAGTGGTTTTATTTATGATTCAAGCGTAAAAATCACAACTAAATTTTATGAGGTAATTTTCTGCTGTTGGTGGGTTATTAATTAGCATTGTTTTTTAGTGCCCCAGGTCCTTTTACAAATCGTCCCGGGAAAGAATTCGTATGCTTTCCGTTTTTGATTACAGCAGATCCATTAACCCACACATATTCAATACCATTTGCATATTGTAATGGATTTTCAAACGTAGCATTATCACCAACAGTATTGGGATCAAATATAACTACATCACCAAAATAATTTTCTTTTAATAAACCTCTATCTTTTAGTCCTAAATTACTAGCGGGAAGTCCACTCAATTTTCGAATAGCTTCTTCAAGGGATAAAAGATTTTCGTCTCTTGAAAATTTACCGAGAACCCTAATAAAACTTCCATATGCTCTTGGATGAGTTCTAAATCCTTCTTTTGGGTCGGAATAAGAGCCAGCATCAGAACAAAACGAAACCCATGGGAGTTTAATTTTTTTCTTAATGTTTTGATCGCTCATACTAAAATAGATACACTGAATTCGACTATCATCTTCAATAATCATATCTATTATAGTTTCTTCAGGACTTTGTTTTCTCATTTCAGAAGCTTCAGCAATAGTTTTTCCTTGATACTTATCTGCCATTGATGGGTTTTTAAATCCAACCATAAGTATTCCCTCTGGGGGCTGTTGACTAAGTTCTTCTCGGATGTCTTTAAGCAACCTCTTTCGAGCTTTTGGTTCTTTCATTCGATTGACCCAAGCTTTATGACCTCCCTCTTGAACCCAAGTGGGTATTACACCAGTTAATCCGGTCGAACTGGCAGGATAAGTGTACATGTCTGCTGTAATCTTTAAGCCCTCTTTTTGGGCGTTTTCAACACGTTCAATAATTGTGTCTAAAAGGTGCCAATTCGGTCTTCGCGAAGCTTTTAAGTGATAAATTTCTGCTGGTAGCTCAGCTTCTCTGGCAATTGTAATTAATTCTTCCAGCGCTTCTATTACACGATTATCTTCATTTCGCATATGAGAGATATACATACCATTATATTTAGAAACTATTTTATTTAAGGCAATGAGCTCCTCAGTGTCTGCATAATCTCCAGGGGCATAAATCAAAGAAGAACCAATTCCCATAGCACCTTCTTCCATTGCTGTTTTAACGGTTTTTTGCATCTCATTAATTTCTGAAACACTTGCTTTTCTATTGGCATATCCAATATGTTGAATCCGAACAGTAGCTGCCCCTAGAAAAGAAGCAATATTAGGAGAAACTTTGTTTTTGATTAATTTTTCCATAGCCTCTCCAAAAGAAATATAATCTAAACTATCAGGATGTCCATTAGGACCTGCAGAAGTTCCTTCTCCAAAAACTTCTAAAGTTACTCCTTGTTTAAGATCACTTAGAGACCGACCATTTTTTAACAAAGAAGAATATCCCCAACTTAACATGTTTATAAAGCCGGGTGACACTCCTTTACCAGTAGCATCTATTTTGTTTTTGGATTTAAATTTTTTTGGAGGACCAACGTAGATAATTTCATCTCCTTTCATTGCAAGTGTGCCTATATAGGAGGGAAGTCCAGAACCGTCATATATAGTTCCATTTTGGATAACAGTATCACAGATAGGATCATTATTACAACTGAAAAAAACGAAGAAATTAACAATAAATAAAGTAAATAATGTTTTTGAGTTCATTTTAAATTTATTTAGGTCTAATTCTATTCAATTTAGAGATATTCTTATAGAATCACAAATCCTTTAAATTAAAAGGCGAATATGCCTAACGTTTAATAGAAAACTCTCCACTTTAGAGGATGTGAATTAAGAATCTTTATTATTATTAAAGTCACCTTTAGGTAAAAGTATTCGGCTCTTTTGGCAATTGCTTCTCATGAAAAATTAAAATAATTGTTGTTCAAGTATTTTTGATTATAGGGAGTTGAGTTATTGTGAATACATAAAAGATTTATTTTACCTTACCTTTAGATTATGGATAGTTTAACAAAAAAACAAAAATTATTAATTGCTGGTGCACTTTGGATTGCTACTGGAGTCTTTGCATATATCTACTTCACCAAGTAATAAAAACCTAGGATGTTTACGTCATGGATTGGAAAACCATTTATCAATTAGTTTGTAAGGTAAAATCTCGCTGGGTATTCATGTTTAAGTACTGTTTTCTGTCTACGGTAATTATATTAATTACTGCATGTTCAAATGATGGGATCTACTTCGAAAACTCATATTTGATTGAAAATATTAGTATTATTAACCCAATTGAGGAGGTTGAAAATCAGATGACTTTGGTCATAAGTGAAAATAAAATAATAAACCAATTTAAAACCAATCAAGTTAAAGTATCTCAAAAAAATGTTATTTATGATGGATATGAAAAATATATTATGCCTGGTTTATGGGATGCACATATTCATTTTGCTTATGAAACTGACTTAGCGAACGCGATGCCAGATTTATTTTTAGCACATGGTGTAACTAGCCTAAGAGATACCGGTGGAGAGATTGATTTTGTTAGCTCTTTTAAACAAAAATCACTTGAAAACCCAAAAACAACACCTCGAGTAAAAATTGCAGGTCCTTTAGTAGATGGTAATTATAATGTATATGATGGGAGTAGTCCAAACTATCCTGAACTTTCAATTAGAACGGTCAATGTGATAGACTTAAAAAAACAAGTTCAAATATTAATTGACAAGAATGTAGATTTTCTAAAAGCATATGAAATGTTAAGTCCTGCTCAATTTGAAGCTATTGCTGAAATTGCTAAAGAAAATAATTTAAAACTAACGGGTCATGTTCCATTGAGCATGAGTGTAATAGATGCCTCGAATCTAGGATTAAATAGTATTGAACATTTAAGAAACATAGAACTCTCGATGAGTACTCACTCCGAAAGGTTTTTAAAAGAGCGTAAAGAAATATTAGAAAATAAAAAACAAATAAAAGGATCTCAATTGAGAAGAACATTGCATAAAAAGCAGCGTTTTAAATCGATTTATAGCTTGGATTCTAGTAAAATAAAAGAGGTTGTTTCGGTTTTAGCTAAAAATAAGACATGGCAAATACCCACTCTAAGACTTTACAAAAACTATGTTTATCAAAAGTATAAAGACTCATCTTATACTTCTTATTTTAAGATGCTTCCAAAAAACAAAAAAGAAGAATGGATCAGTGAGATTAAAGAAATTCCTAGGAATTTAAATGTAGATTTAAAAAATTATAGTGATTGGACACAAATAATGGTAAAATATATGAATCTAAATGGAATTAAATTTATGGCTGGAACTGATGTCCCAATTGGTTATTTACTTCCAGGATTAAGTTTACACCAAGAACTAATAGAATTAAATAATTCAGGTCTCTCCAGAAGAGAAGTAATTCAATCTGCTACTATCAATCCTGCAAAATATTTCAATATGAATGATTCTCTGGGTAAGGTAAAAACAGGATATATTGCAGATCTTGTTATTTTAAACAATAATCCACTTGAAAACATTGAGAACACTTTGAGTATAAATGCTGTGATTAAAGATGGAAAATATTTAGGGAGGAAATATTTAGATTCACTTTTGTATCATAATAAAGATGATCAGTATTTTCGAAAATTAATTGGTGAATAAAAAATTTTTCAGCGTTAAATATAGAGAGTGCTTGAAGTAAATAAATTATTATAGCTGTTTTGAGTATTTTTTATTTAATTCTACCAAAAAAAGTCATTCTAGACTGTTCTGATAGAGATATTCCTTTAGTTTCATTATAATTAAAGGTTACTAATATTCTCTCTCCTTTTTCAACTGCAGTAACCTGATGTATTGATTTATTACCCTTAAAAATCATTAAATCACCTTCAAGACTATCTACTTTTGTCCCTTTAACTTTTTCATCTAATATTTTTTTCACAAAATCATAGTCTTCACCACCTTCTTTATATCTCATATCATTAAAAAACTCATATACACCTCCTTGAGTACAATTTTTAACTAATAATGTTATCGTATAGTCTGAATTATCAAAGTGCCAACCTAAAGCATCTCCTTGATCATAATAATTTATGTTTATACTAGAAAGAGGATCTTGATATGGATGTAATTTCTCTTTATTTAAAAGATCTAGAAAAAAAGATCTAACTACAGTAGAATCATATATTTTTTGAAGAATCGATTTTTTTGGAATTAAATCATTAGGAATACATTTTTTTGATGTACTCATAATTCTATTTCGTGGACTATTCTTTGAAAAAGAATGATCATATTCAGCGATATAAACATTGTACTCTGAAGAACTTTTATAAGAATATTCTTTAAGCTCTTTTGCTTCATTTTGAAGAGCCTTTAATCCATCTGTTCCAATAAATGAGTTAAAGATTAGAATGCCTTCTTTATTTAAAGTTTCTCTATACTTAGCGCCATTAGAAAAAAAGTCATCTGAATAAGAATCACCAAAAACAAATTTTAAATCAGAGTCTAGCATACAGTTAATTAATATAAAAATTGATGTATTTAAATAAGAGGATAGTCCAAGCAATAATTAAAAAAATTCCTCCGATCGGGGTTACAGGGCCCAGCCATTTTAAGTTAAAATTTATAATAGATTGTAATGAAAGAAAGAAAATACTAAAAGAAAAAAGAAAAGTTCCAAGTATAAAAAACCCCTCAATCCATTGTGTATCTTCTAATGATAAAAGAGGTAATATTAATAATATAAGTCCGTGGTACATTAAATATCTAATTCCTACTTCAAAAGATTGTAATGCTGATTCTGAAAGAATTTTTTTCAGCAAGTGCGCTCCAAAAGCACCTAAAATGACAGACAGCAAGGAAAAAGTTATTCCAAAAATTTCAGAGATGTACAGCATAATTAATAAAATTACAAAAAAAACATGTCAATGGAGTTTCTTCTTAAACTATCATCTTTTTAAGTTCAAGGATTTATTATATTTGAGTATTGTATATCATAAATTAAGTAAAATAAACACTATGTTGAACCGAAGACAGTTTATTCAGACCACTTCTCTTGCTGGAATTAGTCCTTTTTTAATGAATACTGTTACAATTGTAGATCCACTAAAATCATTTAGATCATCCTTGAATCCAGGAGCTATTGGACTTCAGTGTAATGCCCAAGAACTTCTCGATTATGCGATCATGTTCAATTTTTCTTCGATCAGCCCTCTTTTAAATGAACTTGTTGCATTTAGTCCCGATGAAAAAAAAGTTTATCTCGAAAAAATGACAAGCCATGGAATAAAATTTGATGGGGGGGGACTTCCTATTGAATTTCGTTCTTCTGAGAAGATATTTCAGCAAGGGCTTAAATTTCTCCAAAAAAATATTAAAACAATCGCTTCTTTTAATATCCCCAGTTTTGTTACATGGATTATGCCTACAAATAAAAGTTTAACCTATCTCCAAAATTTTAATCAGCATCAAAAAAGATTAAAGCAAGTTGCAGCTGTTTTGGAAGAAGAAGGTCTAAAATTTGGATTAGAATTTGTGGGGCCAAAGACATTAATGTCAAGAGATAAGTATTCTTTTTTACACAGTATCAATGAATTAAGAGAACTTATTGATGCTATTGACAAGAAGAATGTGGGTTACTTACTAGATAGTTTTCATACCTACTGTGCTGGGGATAAAATAGAAAATATGGATTTTTTGGAAGCTAAAGATATTGTATCTGTGCAAATTAACGATGCTGTAATTGGTCGTAGTGCAGATATGCAAATTGACCAAGAACGAGAATTACCTGGTGATTCTGGAATAATTGACCTAAAAAAATTCTTAGATTTTATTAATTCTAAGGGTTACAATGGAGCGGTAAGTGTTGAGCCTTTTAACAAAGAGATAAATTTAATGGAAACTAATAAAAAACTTAAAAGAGTCCGAGCTTCGATTTTAAAGCATGGTTTTTAAAATCATATCTGCTGCTTTTTCTGCAATCATAAATACTGGAGCATTAGTGTTTCCTGAAACAATTTTAGGCATGATAGACGCGTCAACAATACGAAGGTTTTTAATCCCATGAACTTTTAAAGTAGGATCAACAACTGCCATTTCATCATTTCCCATTTTACATGTACCCACAGGATGGTAGACAGTTTCTAAAGTTTTCTTTATATGTTCGATAAGCAGATCTTCAGAAGTTCGATTATATGGTAGGCCATTTACTTTCGTGTAATTTTTCAATGCTTGTTCTTCCATTATTTTAAATACCAATTTACCTCCTTTAACTAGCTGATCTAGATCTTCTTTTTCTTTTAAAAAATTTGGTTGAATTATTGGGGCTTCTTTTGGATTAGAAGAAGAGAGGCCAACTGTACCTCTACTTTTAGGATGTAACAGTGTTGGTAATATAGTAAAACCGTCTACTCTTGGATAGTCATAAAGATCATAAGCATCATAACCATATTCATTTCCAATCGATATTGGTGAAAAATGTAATTGAAAATTTACTTTTCCACCTTTTTGATCAAGATCAAAAAAGGCCATTCCCTCAAGCGGGCTTGTACAAAAAACCCCTTTTTTGTGAACAAAATAATTCCATGCAGCCTTGAGTTGTTTTAAAGGTGAGATATAATGATTAATCCCTTCTTGAGTTTTTGATTGAGCACATATTGGATAAAATAAATGATCCTGTAAGTTTTTACCAACCCCTTTTGATTCATGAATGCAATCAATTCCATGCTTCTTTAATTCGGAAGCTTCTCCAATTCCAGAAAGCATTAATAATTGAGGTGATTGATAGGCTCCAGCTGAAAGAATAATTTCTTTTTGTGCTTTTACTTGAATCGTTTTTACTCCCTTTTTGTATTGAACTCCTACCGCTTTTTTTCCATCGAAAATGATTTTTTCAACAAAAGCGTTTGAAATAGCGGTTAGATTATTTCGATCTAGAACAGGTTTTAAAAAAGCAGTTGCGCCACTTTCACGTTTTCCATTTTTGATTGTGCTCTGAACTAAACTAGCACCTTCTTGAATTGCACCGTTATAATCTAAGTTGGCCGGAATACCTATTGCATCACACGCATCAATAAAACCCTCCACGTAAGGAGTTTGAAACCTAATGGGAAGAGTAACCCCTAACTCTCCAGAACTAGAATGATAGCCAGAATCCATCGCGTCAAATTGTTCGTGATTTTCTGAACGCTTAAAATAAGGCAGTAAGTCTTTATAACTCCAACCTGAATTTCCTAGTTCAGCCCAACCATCATAATCAGCAGCGTTACCTCTTACATAAGCCATTGCATTTGTGGAGCTGCTACCTCCAAGAGTTTTTCCTCTAGGCAAATAGATTTTTCGATTTAAAACGTTGACTTGTCTTTCAGTCCAAAATCCCCAGTCATTCTTACTTTTATGAATCTTTAAATATGCACCAGGAATATGAATATTCATATTATTATCCGGTCCACCAGCTTCTAATAATAAAACAGAGTTTTTTGGGTTTTTTGATAAACGGTTAGCTAAGACACATCCTGCTGATCCTGCACCAATAATAATATAATCGTATAATTGGCTCATTTATTAAATCTAATAAGTATTATTATATAAATCATCCTGCATTCTTAGTTAAACTAAATATAGTGAAAACACTATAAATCAATTTAAGGGGTTTATTAAGTTTAAATTTTTCGTCAATATCTATGATTATAAGATCAATGTTTTTTTAATTAAGAGTTTTTAATACAGGTTAGTGAAAATAATAGAAGACATAATTTAATGGATCTAAATTTAGATTTTAACGTTAAAACATAAAAATCTGACACTAAAACTCCTTCTAATATTTAAAAATAAAATTACTTTTCTTTTTAGTTTGAAGCATCAAAATTGTCCAATGTCCAAAAAAATCTAAGTCTTTGTAATTTAGTATATTGAAAATAAAAAATATTTAACATTATGAAAAATCAATCAATTATTTTTTTCAGTTCACTTTTTTGTTCTTTAATATTCTCAATTTCTTTACATGGACAAGAAGATATTTATGATAATCTAAAAAAGATAGCTATTGTAGATCAAAAAGTAATGATGCCAATGCGAGATGGAGTAAGACTTGCTAGCGACATATATAGACCCAAAGGAAATGATAAATATCCAATTATATTTTCTAGAACTCCCTATAATTTCAACTCTTGGGTCGATGGCGAACAAAAATTAAGGACTGCAGAGCGCGCCTACGAATACGTTAAAAAAGGATATGCATATGTAGTTCAAAATGAACGAGGACGTTATTATTCAGAAGGAGAATGGGATATTTTAGGAGTACCTCTTACAGACGCTTACGATGCTTTTGAATGGATGAAGAGTCAGTCCTGGTCTAATGGAAAAATTGGAACCCTTGGATGTTCTTCAACCGCTGAATGGCAAATGGCTGTTTCTGCTTTAGATCATCCGTCTCATGCTGCAATGGTTCCTCAAGGATTTGGGGCAGGTATTGGACGCGTAGGCAATATTAATGAACAAGGAAATTGGTATCGTGGAGGCGCAGAACAGATGTTATTTTTTTCATGGCTCTATGGAGTGGAGCACGACAAGTTTAAACCAAGAATTCCGAAAGGAGCAACACAAGAGGATTTAATTAGAATATCACGGTTTTATGATTTAGCCCCTGAGAATCCAAAAGTAGATATGGCTAAAGCTTTAAATCATTTACCCATTCAAGATATTTTAAAAAATATAAATGGTAAGCATGAAATTTTTGATAAAATGATTCTTCGAAAACCAAATGATCCTGATTGGTTTAACGGTGGAATTTATCATGATGATAAAGATATTGGTACGCCTAGTTTTTGGTTTGCTTCATGGTATGATGTTTCTATTACACCAAATATTGCATTATTTAATCACGCTAGAAATAATTCAAAAGATGCGTTTATAAGAGATAACCAATATCTAGTAATAGCTCCAACCCTTCACTGTGCTTTCACAAGAGCTACTGAAAATACAATTGTAGGTGAACGTAGTGTTGGAGACGCACGATTAAATTATGATGAACAAATAACAAAATGGTTTGATTTTTGGTTAAAAGGAGCTTCAAATGATTTTAAAGAAACTACTCCAAGAATTCAATACTACACAATGGGTAGTAATAAATGGCAATCTGCTGAAACATGGCCTCCAGAAAATACTAAAATGATTACTTATTACTTAAATAGTAACGGAAATGCGAATAGCCGTTTTGGAAATGGCACATTATCAACTAGTAGAGCTATAAGAGATAATCCAGACCAATTTACATATGATCCCATGGCACCAGTACCTTCATATGGAGGTAATGTTTGTTGTACTGGTAATGCAGTAAAAGGCGGAGCTTGGGACCAAAAAGATATGGAAGCTAGAAATGATATTTTAGTGTATACAACAGAAGTCTTAGATCAGGATACAGAAGTTAGTGGATTTATTAATTCTAAATTATATGTGTCATCTGATGTAAAGGATACGGACTTTACTATTAAATTAATAGATCTTCATCCAAACGGTTCAGCTTATAATTTAGATGAAACTATACAACGTGTTCGTTATCGCCAGGGATATGAAAAGGAAGTTTTTATGGAAAAAGGGAAAGTTTATGAAGTCAATTTAACTCCAATGTCAACAAGTAATATGTTCAAAAAAGGTCACCGTATAAGAATTGAAATTTCAAGTAGTAACTTTCCAAGATTTGCCAGAAACTTAAATACTGGGGGTAATAATTACGATGAGAAAATAGGGGTTATAGCTCATAATAAAATTCATCACTCTAAAAAGTATCCCTCTCAAATACAAATACCTATCACTAAAAACTAAATACATTAACTAGCTGATTATCTATTTATAATCATGTTAATTATGGATTGTCATATATATAATATTCATAAAATCTGTAACTTTTAATTAAAGTCAATAAAATGAAAAAAAGAGAATTCATTAAAAATTTAGGTTTGATGGGTATTAGCCCACTAATTCCAAGAGAAACGTCACTAAATAATTCCTCAAATGAAATAATTTTATTTTCAAAAACAGATAGCGATGATGATTTCTGGACCAAAGTAAGAAGTCATTATGACTTACATCCTGATTTTATTAATTTAGAAAGTGGATATTATAATATCATACCAAAACCCACACTAGAAAATCATATTAAACATATAAAGCGTGTGAATTTGGAGGGATCATTTTATATGCGTTCTAATCGTTTTAAGGATAAAAATGAGATTACATCTAAACTTTCTGAAATTGTTGGATGTAATAGTGAAAATCTAGTTATCACTAGAAATACCACGGAGTCTTTAGACCTTGTTATTAGTGGGTTCAATTGGGAAAAAGGTGACCAGGCTGTTTATGCACTTCAAGATTATGGGGCTATGCAAGACATGTTTGAGCAAATTTCTGAACGTCATGGTGTTATTTTGCAAAAGGTATCTGTACCTAATCATCCTAAAAACGACAAAGAAATAGTTTCCTTATACGAGTCTAAAATTAATTCATCGACGAAACTTATTTTAGTTAGTCATATGATTAATATAACCGGCCAAATCTTACCCATTAAAAAAATATGTCAAATGGCACATAAACATGGAGTAAAAGTCCTTGTAGATGGCGCGCATTGCATAGGACACTTTCAGTTCAAGATTGATGATCTAGGTTGTGATTATTACGGTTCTAGTTTACATAAATGGCTAGCTACTCCCTTGGGAGCAGGTCTTTTATATGTTGCTAATGAAAGTATATCACAACTATGGCCTTTAATGGCTGACCATGAAAAAAATCCAAATAAAATCAAACGTTTGAGTCATACTGGGACCCATCCAGTGCATACGGACCTTGCTATTGTTGACGCTATTGAATATCTGAAGTGGATGAATCTTGAAAGAAAAGAAAAGAGGTTGCGTTTTCTGAAAAATTATTGGCAAGATGCTCTAAAAAAAGTTCCAAATGTTGTAATTAATACACCTTTTGATAGTAAAAGAAGCTGTGGAATTGGAAATGTAGGTATTTCTAAAATGAAGCCAGAATTACTTGCTCAAAAACTATTTAAGGAATTTAAAATTTTTACTGTAGCAATTGATTATGCAAATGTTCAAGGATGTAGGATAACTCCTAATGTTTTTACAACAATCGCCGAACTGGATTATTTTATTAAGGCAATTAAAACATTGTCTAATGCCTAACAAATAATAATCAAACCATTTTAAATAATTTCTTTTTTATATTTTTAAAATTCAAGAATAAAATCATCAAGTTCCTTTTATGCTTAAAAAAATAATTTTTACAATATTCAATATATTATTTTTCATAAATTCTTCAGCTCAAATAAAAAAAGATAAAAAATTTGATTTAGGTCCAATTTTAGCTAATAATGATTCAGAAACATTATTGATGGTCAATATGCTTCAAGAGTTAAATGATTCTGGAGACCCAATAAATAATTACCATTGGAATAAAAAACTCGCAGACTTATATTATTCTCAAATTGAATTAGTTCCTAGAGATGAAACAGTAAAATATTGGTTTAAATACTGCACACAATTGTTGCTGGCGGGTGAAAATAAAAATTGTATCAACCAGATTGAGGCTTTATTGCAAAAACAAAACTTAGTATATGAAAACCTAATTAATAAAAGCGACCTTCCACTAATTGAACTTTTAGCCCTTGCTTATCTTAGGCTTGGAGAATATAATAATTGTCAAAATAATCACAATGAGTATTCTTGTATTCTACCATTAGAAAATGATGCTTATCATATAGATAAACAAGGGTCTAAAAAATCCATAGAGATATACTCGAAGATTTATAATAAATTTCCTCTTGATAAATATAAATGGCTACTAAACCTAGCACATATGACAATTGGAGAACATCCTTTTAATGTTCCAGATAGTTATTATATTAAATTTCCAAATTGGAAAAAAGAAAGAAAAGACTTTCCAAAATTTAGAGAAATTGCCCAAAACATTGGTGTAGCAGAAAATGGTTTATCTGGAGGAGTCAGTCTAGAAGATTTTAATAATGATGGTCTTATTGATGTTTTTATAACATCTTATGGAATGAAAGATCAGTCTAAATTATTTATTAATACTGGATTTGGATTTAAAGATTCCACAGAGGAGGCCGGTTTGGGCGGTTTGGTAGGGGGTTTAAACACTGTTCATGCAGACTATAATAATGATGGTTTTACGGATATATTTATTTTAAGGGGTGCATGGTTGGGTAAAGGTGGAAACCATCCAAATTCACTTCTCAAGAATAATGGTGATGGAACATTTAGTGATGTAACAAAGTCATCGGGGTTATTATCTTTCCATCCGACTCAGACTGCAGCATGGGCTGATGTAAATAATGATGGTCATCTAGATCTTTTTATCGGAAATGAATCAAGATCCAATGAATCACATTCATGTGAATTATATATAAACCAAAAAAACGGAAAGTTTCTAGAGAAATCTTCAGAACACAATCTTTCATCTATTAAAGGCTTTGTTAAAGCTGTTGTATTTGGAGATATTAATAACGATCAATTACCCGATTTATACGTTTCTATAATGGGAGCTCAAAATTTATTATTTAAAAATGATAATGGGATTTTTAAAAATATTTCTAAAAGCGCAGGAGTGGAAGAACCAAAATATAGTTTTACAAGTTGGTTTTGGGATGTCAATAATGATGGTTTCAATGATATTTTTATCAGTGCTTACGATGAATCCAATTTAAAAAATCTTTCTGGAGATTTTGTTAAAGAGCTGCAAGGAGATCAGGTTATATCTGAAAAGTCAAAATTATTTATAAACAATGGGGATGAAACATTTAGAGAAGAATCAAAATCATATGGTATGGATATTAGCATGTATGCTATGGGAGCTAATTTCGGTGATTTAGATAATGACGGTTGGCTTGATTTTTATATTGGCACTGGTTCTCCTGAATTTAGTTCTGTAATTCCAAATAGAATGTTTAGAAGTATTGAAGGAAATCAATTTGAAGAAGTCACATCGGCAGGTGGATTTGGTCATATCCAAAAAGGTCATGGGGTCGGATTTGCAGATTTAGACAATGATGGTGATCAAGATATCTATGCGGTACTAGGTGGAGCATATGAGGGAGATGAATATCTAAATATTTGCTTCGAAAATCCAATATCATTTAATAATTGGATAGTGCTAGACTTAAAAGGTGTTGACTCTAACAGGAGTGCAATCGGATCACTTTTAAAAATTGAGTTAGATAATGGAAGAACAATTTATAATTCAATTAATACGGGTGGAAGTTTTGGAGCAAATAGTTTACAGGCTGAAATAGGATTAGGATCATGTAAATCAATAAAAAAATTAACCATCAATTGGCCAAACTCTAAACCACAAATTTTTTATAATATCAACGTTAACAAAAAGTATGAAATAGTAGAAGGCCAAGATGAACTATCAGAAAAAAAATATCTAAAATTAAGAATGAGGGATAATAAAAAAATAAGTCATCATAATTAGGAATATTTATTATTAAAAATTTATATGAAAAATTTAGTGGAGATCAAAACTCTTTTTTTCAGGGGTTTTTGTCAAATTGCTGAACTTTTATTAATTACAATTAAATTAAAAGTGTAGTACCGTTGTCGTATTGAATTAGCAAATATTTATATCTGTTTTTGATACATTTAACTACATATAGTATAATTGAGGTTCTACTAAAACAAAAAAAAATATTTTGAAAAAATTATTTATTATTATTTTATTTCTTAATTCATGTGAAACGGAAATCCAAGATTTTGATACCTTAACTGACCAAAATAATAGTGCTAATCAATCACAAATTGATGTTGATGGAGACGGAATTTTAAATGATTTTGATCTAGACAACACTACAAGACAAGGTGCAGAAGTTGATGCTAATGGAGTGATGATAAATCCAATTTATCTAGACGACAATAAGATTACAATTAAAGCTAAAGAATGGTCAATATCAGGTGATATTGGTTTGATTAATGAAATTGAATATGAAGTTATAAGTGAAGATGAGTTAAGAAAAAGAATACTTAATAACGAAGACATTACAAGGGTGTGTACAAGTAAAATAACATTAATGACACAACTGTTCGATAATAATAAAACATTTAATCAAGATATTAGTACTTGGGACACTTCTAATGTTAACGGTATGAATTTTATGTTTAATACGGCAGAGGCATTTAATCAAAATATTAGTAGCTGGAACACTACCAATGTGCAAGACATGAATTACATGTTTAGAAACGCTTCATCATTTAATCAAAATATCAGGTTTTGGGATACCTCAAATGTATCTATAATGAAAGATATGTTTAGTGGGGCAGTTTCTTTTAATCAAGATTTAAGTTCTTGGAATGTTTTGAAAGTTTACGATTGTCAGTCAATTTTTTTCAACACCCCTAGTTGGACTCTCCAAAAACCAAACTTCACTTTTTGTAGTCCTTAGAAATTTAGAATTAGATTATAAACATACTATTTAAATTAATTGAGATTAAATGTTTGTAAAACATCATTGTTATTTGCAACTAAAATAAATTTTCCGTCATGTGTTTTAATCTCAATCATTTTTTTAGCATCTCCTGGTGTAAAAAAACCACTTTTTGTTAACGGAGTAAATTCGAATTCTCCATTTTTAGTTCCTAATAAAAGAGCACCAATTCCAGCATCATTTCTGGGTGTTTCAATCTCTACCTGATACATATTTCCAATCAAAAGAATATCTATAATCCCATCGTTATTAAAATCGCTAGTTAAAACATCATTAACTGATGATAACTGAGCACGATATGGTAATTCTTTGGCAGTATAGAAACCACTCCCATTATTGATAAATATTAAACTTGAAAAATCAGTAGCTTTTAAGTTTAGTACATCATTTAATTTTTCACCAAAAACACTTTTTAGATCTAAACTTGCGAACATATCATATTTTTCAAACTTATCTTGTAATTCAGGAATTTGTTGGGATGAACATGAAAATCCACGTAGTGGGTATTGTTTACCATAATTATAATACGAGAGAACAACATCATTATTGCCATTTGAATCGAAATCACCATAATGCACTTCAAAAGGGAATTCTTTTGAGGCTTTATATTTAAAGTTCTCTCCTAAATTCCCAGCTATTAAATCCATATCACCGTCATTATCAATATCCGCTTCATTAATTGAAAACCACCATCCTTTATACTTATCTAATTCAGGAGTTTCTTTTTTGTAAAATACCCCATTTTCATTTATGTATACAGTTGGAGATGTCCACTCTCCTAAAATAATTAAGTCTTCATCTAAATCATTATCTATGTCTGACCATACAGCATCATTAATCATACCCCAATTTTTAAAAAGAGAGCTATTGATAGAATCTATTGTAAAAATTCCATTCTTGTTTTCAAGCAAATAACTTGAAGAAGGTTCAGGATAATGCCATGGTTTTAATTTAGTTCCAATAAAAAGGTCAATATCTCCATCTTCATCATAATCTGATGAAATAACAACAGATCCACTTTCAAAAATTTCTGGTAAAAGCTCTTTTTTAAATATAAAATTTCCAAAACCATCATTGATATAAAGACGATCGAAATATATCTGATTTTGGGGTTCAAATTCATTTCCTCCACTCATCACATATAAATCTAAATCTCCATCAGAATCACTATCAATAAAAGTAGCATCAATATCTTCTGAGTATTTATGTTTTTTCCATGGTGCTGAAATACTTTCTTTAAAAGTATTTTCACTTGTTTGAATAAATAAAGCTCCAGCTTTAGAAGAAGCTCCACCGATAAAAAAATCTTCTAAACCATCTCCATTAACATCTCCTTTTGTTAAAGCAGGTCCAGTTTGAGAAAACTTATGTGGTAGTAATATTTGTTTATTGTAATCGTCATAAAAATTTTCTTTGTGAGAATATTTTGGAGCATTATCATTTATTGAGATATCTTTAAAAATAGTTTTATCAATGTGATTTTTATGAATATCTCTATTTGGCTCATATTTGATTGTGTGTAATTTATTCTCTTTTAGAGAATAAAGAACTTGTTTTTTTTGATCAGGCCAATAAATTTCGATACTATCAATTTTTTTTTCTTTTCCAATTCCAAAATGTATCTCAGATTCACTCGAAGAATACATCCCACGAATACTTGATGTTTCAGAATATTGAACATTTCCTGGTGTGTAAAGCACACATTTTGCACCAAAACTGTTTCTATTTTTTTTATTTATTAATTTAAATCGTACATAATTATTATTTGTATTTTCAACACTAAGATTTTTATATAAAAATGGTTTTGAATTAACATTGTTGATTACAATTTCAAGATCTCCATCATTATCTAAATCAGCATATGCAGATCCATTTGAAAAAGAGGGCTTATCCAATCCCCATAATGATGTCGTATTTTCAAAATCAAAACCTCCTTTATTGTTGAACATATAATTCGGAAGTTTAACACTTGGTAAAATTGATAAAACCTCATTTAAAGGTAAAATATCCCAAATATCAATGTCTCCTTGACTTGGGTTATTTTTGATATACTCCTTAATATAATTTTTAACAAATTGATCTACTTCTTTATCCGCGTCAGTGTTTCTGATATCACGAAGTAATCCATTTGTTATGTGTACATCACGTAATCCGTCATTATTAAAGTCTGCAATAAGGTTAGACCAACTCCAATCTGTTGAAGACATGTTCGAAAAATGAGCAATTTCACTAAAACTCCCATTCCCATTATTCAATTGCAGGGCGTTAAACATATATTGATAATGCCCCCCTTTTGATACTACATTCCAGAAATCTTGGGGGTTCATGCCACTCATATTAGACTTTATTCTAAAATTATCTTCAGCTACCATATCTAAAGTCATAAAGTCGGTGTATCCATCGTTATTTATGTCAGCTGCATCTATCCCCATGCTATAAAACGATGTGTGTCGTAAGGCTTTTTCAGTTTGATAACTAAATGTCCCATTTCCATTATTGATGTATAAAAATTCTGGAACATCAAAATCATTTGTTACATACAGATCTGGCCATCCATCATTATTTAAATCTGAAGCGATAGCACTACTTGGATATCCCGTTCTCAAAAGATTAGCTTCAACAGTTACATCTTCAAAAAATTCATTATTAATATTTCTATATAGCCTAGAGCTATACTTTGGTTGAATTAGATCTTGACCAGAAAATGGCGAATAACTTCCACGATTAGGTGGGTGATTCATTACAAAAAGATCTACAAAACCATCCCTATTATAATCAAAAAAAACAGATTGTCTCGAGCGCTGGTCATCTGCTATACCCCATTTTTCTGCAGCTTCAATGAATTTAAAATCTCCTTGGTTTAAATAGAGTTTATTTTTACGCCTTTCGGGTTCAAAATCATAAAGTTCTTTACTAACATAAATATCTAAAAGGCCGTCTCCATTAACATCAGCTATTGCTACCCCCGAAGACCAATTACCGTCATCTATAATCCCTGACATAGGGGTCATTTTTTCAAAAACTAAGTTTCCCTTGTTTTTATAAATTTCATCACCTACTAAATTACCAGTTAAATAGATATCAGTTAACCCATCATTGTTAAAATCAGCTAACCCAACGCCGCCTCCGCCATAAAAATTAGCATAAAGTAGAATGTTTTGTTCTTTAGAATCCTTGATAATATTATTAAAATCAAGTCCTGATTTATCAGAATCTACAAGATTAAATAAACTTTTCTGTGAAAGTAATGAAGCTGTTCCAGCAATAAAGCATATTAAAATTAGTAATCTCATTTTTGATTTCCAAGATTTATTTGTTGTTAAATAAAGGTAAAGTTTTTAGCTTTAAATACTTAAATCAAATTCTAGATTTTAATTGATTTTTAATTTTTAAAAAAAAGAAAGATGAAACAATTGTTTCATCTTTCTATATGGATATAAAATCATAAACTAACTAACTAACTAACTTAAATCATAACTTTAATTTCCATTTAATTATCCCACCAAACCTTTGTTGTTCGAGTATTTGGCCCCTGAGATGAAATCACTGCATCGAAGTTCTCCTTATTAATATTAGCTTCAGCTGGATTATAAATCATCCTTCTAGGGATTGTCCCGTTAGTTAAATTTTCTGGATGAGCTGGATTACCACCAAAAGGTTTAAGAGCGGGGAAACCAGTTCTTCTAAAGTTAGCGAAAGCCTCAAAAAAGTCAAAGAAAGATGCTACCCAAAATTGATCACCAATAAGCTCGTTATAATTTGCTGAATCATATGAATTGACTGCTAGATATGTATTAATATCAGCACTGCTTAAAGCAAAGCTTGAATCCCATAAAGCCCATTGATTCATTGCGGATGTAACAGCACTATTATAATGAGTTTCCGCAGTTGCATGGTCTCCACTTGCCGCATAATGTTCTGCTAATACAAAAGCAGTTTGAGCATACGTCAGAAGCATTCTAGGTTGATCAGCCCTTGAAATTGCAGGGTTTACGTGAGTATATGGAAGATCTCCAACATTAATACCTTGAGCGGATAAGTCTTCATCATTAAAACCATAAGGATTTCCTCCATATGTATTACTTGGATCAGCAATGATATTTAATCGTGGATCATTTTTAGCTTGAAGCCAGTCGTAAATAGTTTTTCCTAATCTAGACCTAGGATAACGTACATAATGAATTCCCCAAGCATTTTTATTGAGTTCTGTTGGACCATTGGTATGAACCATCATAGCAGTATCAGCACTTGAATCCATAACTCCACCTGAAATAGCTTTTGCTACCCATGCACTTGAACCTGCGGCATCAACATTTTTTATTCGCATAGCAAGTCTTAACATAAGTGAATTACCAAACTTTTTCCATTTAGTAGTATCTCCTCCAAATATGATATCTGAGTTTCCAAGAGTAGAACTTCCAGTAATTTGTGCAACTCCTTCCTCAAGTTCTTTAAGCATATCCATATAAATCAATTCAGCATCATCATATGCAGGTCTAAAGTTTGAATCTATATAACCTTTTCCCGCATCGAAGTATGGTGTGTCACCGTAAGCATCAACAATTTTATGGAAAATATAAGCTTTCATAATTCTTGCTATACCCATCTCAGTTCCTGTATTACCATCTTTTTCTAATTGATCAATAATATCAACTACTGTCTTAATTGTTGATACGTATGCAACATCCCAAGAACCGGTCAGTAAATCTTCACGCAGGGAAAATATACTTGATTGAGGGAATGTTTGATGCGTTAATTGCTGAACTAGCTGCGCTGCACAAAGAACTTCAGTATATGTGTACTCATATTCGTCACTAGCAGACTTTAGAAATAAATATGCAAATTTTTGATTTACATCTAGAGATGTACTCGCTGTTGGATCAACATTCATCTCTTCGAAACCTTTATCATAGTCACACGATACAAGTGCAAATGATAATATTAATAATAAAATATTTAATTTTTTCATCTTAGATTATAGTTTTAAGTTAATTGAAAGACCTAGAGATTCACCTATTGGCATACCAATACCCTCTACTCCTTGACCATTCGTATTTGCTCTGTTGAATGCTTCGGGATCAATATTAGGAACATCTTTGAAAATAAATCCTAAATTATTCCCCACTAAAGCTACGTTTGCGCTTTTGATAAAAGTTCCTTGTAACACTTCTTGAGGAAATCTGTAATTAAGTGATAGTTGACTAATTCTTATGAAATCATTTGTATATACATTTTCTTCTCCAATATCGAATCTAGCTGCTGTATTCCAATATTTTTGAATATCACTTCCCGCAACTAATGGCACAGCACTTCCATCATCCATTACTCCGTCTGGAGTAAATCCAACTTCTCTACCTCCAGCTGGAACTGTGATTTGATGTCTTCCCAATTGTTTCATACGTGAATTAGTGTCTGATATGATACTTCCTCCAAATTTGCCCTCAAAAAATACGTACAGTGAGAAATTCTTATAACTTAAATCACCTCCAAAACCTATCTGAGTTGGAGCAACTCCTAGTCCAAGAACTTTACTCACATTTTCTTGTTGAGCGATTGGAACTCCGTCAATTAATTTATGAATAACTCTTCCCTGATCATCTCTTAAAAAAGATGTTCCATAAATAACTCCAAAAGGTTCACCTTCCTTAGCTCCAATAAATGAGTTAAATAATGAACCTACTGCTATTTGTAATAAATTTCCGTTTTCATCGGTTTTAACTACATTACTTTGATTATTCGCATAATTTAGAGATAAATCTAAAGATAAATCTTCTTTATCAATTACAGTTCCTCTTAACAAAATCTCAACACCCTGGTTGGTCATCTCTCCAAGATTGATAGTAGTTGCAGTATATCCTGATGCACGGGAAGTTGCAGCGTTTACAATATCTCCAGTAGTTTTATTTTCATAATAAGCAATATCAAGTGATAATTTATTATTAAACATTTTCATGTCCAAACCAATTTCTGTTTCGTCTTTCTGAAAAGGAGTTATTGTCACATTAGGAATATTACCTCCATTTATTGCTCCTAATGGAGATCCTAAATGACCTTGACCTATTAAACCGTATGTCAGGGAGAGTGAATAAGGATTTCCAGCTCCACCTGCTACTTGTGAAAATCCACCTCTTAACTTAGCAAAACTTAAAAAGCTTGGAAGCTCTACTAGGTCTGAAAGGATTACAGATAAACTTGCTGATCCATATAAATCATTATTTGGAGTTTCTTTTCCAACTGCTGATAGAGTTGAAAACCAGTCATTACGGGCTGTAACGGTTAAGAAAATTTTATCTTGATAATCAAACTCAGCATTAGCATAAGTAGAATTTATCTGTTTCTTACCATATTGATATAATGCTGCTTGATTTTCTGTGTTTTGTATTGTGAGCAAACCTGGAATTACAGTATTTCTTCCTAGTACTCCAACTGCTTCAGATTCAAATGCAAACGTTCCTGTTCCAATAAATCCGTTAAATGAAAAATCATTAGTAATATTAATTCCATTGGTCCCAATAAAAAAATCAGCGTCATGTTGTTTAATCGTCTGAGTTTGTTGATATAGATCTCCTTTAGGGAAAAATGATATTCCAGGGAAGTTCAAGTTTCCACCTTGTCCAGTGGTATTATTAAAGTGATTTGTATTTCTATCAAATCCAGCTTGAAGTTTTGCATATAAATATTCATTTATGTTGTATTGAATACTAGTAGATGCTAATAAACGATCTCTATAAACAGAAATAGGATTATTATTTTTCGCAAACCATGGATTTGTTGAATAAATACTAGTTGAAGGTAAAAGTTCGTTTATTCCGTCAGTAGTTCCATTACCAAATTCTCCTAAGTAATCACGAACATCAATTTCTGGGGTAAAGTTTCTTATGGTTTCATTTGGACTAGCTGGAGATGTACCCATAACAACATTACCTTTTTCTCTTGTTTCATTATATTTAATACTTGCCTTAACAGTTAGTTTATCTGAAAGATTCTGAACTGTAGTTAAGTTTAATGAATTTCTTTTTAGTTCTGATGTGTCAATTACATCTGATGCTTCTAGATTAGTAAAAGAAACTCGTGTACTTCCCTTTTCTGTATTGGATGTGAAAGCAACAGAATTTGTCATAGCTAAACCTGTATCATACAACGTATTCATGTTGTCGTATAATTTTGTACCTGAGCTTAATTTAGGTCCCCATGAATTGAAAGGATCTAGTGAATTAGTAGATGCGACTCCTAATAAACCGTTTCCATAAGACATTTGTGGATTAAAATTATCATTAATTTGGGTGAAAATCGTTTGGTTAGAAATTTCAACTCCAAGACCTTGTCTTTCAAGGCCACCATCTTTTGTAGTAATTAATATTACACCATTTGATGCTCTAGATCCGTAAAGAGCAGCTGCTGCTCCACCTTTTAGTACACTAATTGACTTAATGTCATCCGGGTTGATTGTAGATAAACCATCTCCACCATCAATCCCACCCCATTCACCTGCAGTTCCTAGCTGTTCGTTTTGAATAGAGATACCATCGATTATATAGAGAGGTTGATTAGAACCATTAAAAGAACTACTCCCTCGAATTACAACTCTTGTAGAGCCTTTTATTCCAGAAGCATTGTTACTGATGTTTACACCTGCAACTTTTCCCCTTAGAGCTTGTAAAGGATTTGTAGATTTCACTCTACTCATCTCATCTCCTTCTACTTGGGTAACTGAGTAACCTAGTGCCTTTGTTTTTTTCTCAAATCCAAAAGAAGAAACAACTACTTCATCTAATTCATTCCCAAGTTCAAGTTGAATAGTGAAATCATCAGAGAGATTTGAAATTTTGAGTTGAAAAGTTTCAAAACCAATAAAAGAAATTTCTAATACATCATCTAAAGATGCATCAATATTAAATTTACCGTCAAAGTCTGTTGAAACTCCATCCAAAGTGTTTAAATTTTGGATCGTAGCCCCTGGCAGAGGTAAACCTTCACTGTCATTAATTATCCCTGAAATTGACTGCGCATTTAACGAAATCGAAAAAACAAAGAATAAAAATGAAGTAAATATAATGTGTTTGTATATTTTCATATTATAATTATTTTAGTTAAATCTAGTGCCGAAGATACATTTTGTGTATATGAATAAGTATAAATCATGTACTACAATCATACGTCAATTCCATAAATTCTTAAAATATACTACTACATTTATACTACAAAAATTTAAATTATATTATGTAATTGCTTATAATTTTATTAATAAGTAGTGTATATTAGATTAATTATATTAATATATATTTTTGAAAAAATCATTACTTCTTAGCCTTCTTTTTTTAATGATATTTCAATCATTTTATGCCCAAGAGTGGAGTTCTTCATTAGATTCAATGGATTTTTATAAAGGATTTAATCCTGACAAAGCATTAAAATTTGGATTTGAAGCACTAGAAAGAAAAGATATTAATGAAATTTCATATGAATTATATGAAATTTATTTCAAATTAGGCGAAAGTTTTTATTTAGCTAAAGAGTATGAACAGACATTTAAATATTTATCTAGATCCCTAGCTATTTATGAATTAGTTCCAACCCAGGATAGAAAAAATAAATTAATAAATAAACCCCCGTGGGTTTTATTTATTTTAGCAAATGTTTACTTTATTAATGACAGATTTGAAAAATCAAAAAAATTACTTCTTGAGGCAACTGAAAACTTTAATTTAATTGAATTTAATTTAGGGAATAATTCTGGATTAAATTCAGCTGATGATATTTTTGGACAGAAAAATTTTGGATTAAGTTCAGTTGATGATACTTTTGGGTCGATCTCAATAAAAGAGGGCAATTTCGATCAAGCTGAGGTATATTTTAAAAATTCCTTGCAAAGGAGACTTGAATTTGACAGGAAAACTGATATACTATTTTCTTATTCAAGATTAATTTTTCTTTATTTCAATACCCAAAGAGCCGAATTAGGACTTAACTATTTAAGCAAGGCTCAAAAATTACATGAATCATTCAGTAAAACAGTTTCACTGGAGAGTGATCTTTTTTATTCACAAATTATTTCAACCTATGCTTCATATCTAAAATCAAATGGTCAACTCCTAGAGGCATTAGAGGCTTATAATAAAGCAAAAAGTATAATTTATGATTTCCCACAATTACATAAACAACAAGTTGATATTTTAATAGCAAATTGTTTATATGACCTTAAACGGTTCAATGACTCTGAAGAACTTGTTTTAAACCTTCTAGAGTCAGATGACAGAAATGTCACAAATAAAATAGAGAATTTACAATTACTTCAAAAAGTATTGGCTGCACAAAGCAGAACTAAAGAAATATTATCGATAAATGATTCTTTGAATTATTATTTAAAAAAACAGAATCAAATTAGAAATATTGAGTTTAGTGATTTAGAAAGTCAACTTATATTATCTGAAAAACAAAAAGAATTGAATCTAAATAAAATAAAGTACATTAAAAATCAATCTTTCTATATAATATTCATTTTATCAATCCTTGCAATTGTTATAATTCTTTTTTTTAATTATAATTATCAAAAAGAAAAAAATTCACGTTTAGATTTAGAAAAGAAACAAATTATGAATGAGCTTGATTCCAAAAACATAGAATTAGTGAGCAAAGCAAATTTCATTATGCAAAGAAATGAATTTCTAATAAACCTTAATTCTAAAGTTGATAAAATTTCACCAGAGAAGGTGAAAAAAGAAATTTCAAGTGTTATTAATGCTAAAAAATCCTATGAAGAATTTGACAAAATATTTACTCAAGTATATCCAGGATTCTATGAAAACTTGAAATCAAAACATGATTTATCTCAAACTTATCTCAGACTTGTTGCTTACATAAAGATGAATGAGAATAATAATGAAATAGCTACTCTTAGTGGTGTTTCATTAAGAACTGTCGAAACCCAGCGCTATAGATTATCAAAAATATTAAATTTAAAAGATGACCAAGACTTAAACTCTTACATAAAGAGTATATAGTTTTATCACATAAAATTCTCATAGTACAATAGCCTTGAATTTTATATCTTTCAATTAAAAAAAACTTCCTCAATATTATTTACTTTAACTTTTTTTCTTTTTCTCAACAAGATAATCCAGCTCTAGATTTTTTTTATCCAAGTGAAGATGTAGTATTAAAATACCATGATGATTGGGGTAAATAGAATTATAAAAAAGTAATTAAAGAATTTTAAATGAAACCTTTAAAATTAAATGATATTTTCTTTTAGGGAATAGTATTACCGCCTATGGCATTCAGTTGGAGTGAAAGATTAAATTATTCCAATATCAAAAACAGAGGAATAGGGGGGGGTGATACTACTGATGGAGTTTTAGCTCGAATCGACGAAATCATTTGCTTTAAACCAATAGCAGTTTTTTTGTTAATCTAAATTAATGATATATCAAACTAAGCTTTCTAAATATTTTTAATAATGCAAAAAAATAAAGATTGGTGTGTTTACATAGTTGAGTGTTTCGATAAAACATTGTACACTGGAATTACAACAGATCCAGAAAGAAGAATCGTTGAGCATAACGATTCTAATAAAGGTGCTAAATATACAAGAAATCGAAGACCAGTAAATTTGGTTTATTTAGAAAAAAATCATGACAAATCAACCGCATCTAAACGTGAAAGTTTCATTAAGAAATTATCTAGAGTAGATAAACTAAAACTAATAGGGACAGAATACCTAAAGTAATGTAATGGTTGTCTTTTTATGAATTTGGATTTAGGACAAGCATTTAATTTTGTTGTACTTTTATTGATCTACTAAAACTCAATTATGTATTTACAATTATTCAATATTTTTTTAGCCACAATATTTTCTTTTATAGGAACAACTATTCCAAGTAATTTTGATGAAATTCAAGATTTTCAAGGCAAGGCGTATTACTTTTCTAAATCTACCATGGATTTAGGATCGTGGGGAGCAAGAATGAGTGAAGTCCAAAAAAAAGACATTAAAAATCGACTAAAAAACAGATTAGAAAAAACCTACGTTCTAACCTTTGATAAAGATGAGTCCATATTTAAAGAAGAAGAAAAGGTAGATGCAATTTCTGGAGCCACTGATTCATGGGGAAGTAATTTTGCAAGAGGCAAACAGTATAAAAATGTTAGTAGTAATCAATTAATCCAGGCACAGGAGTTTTATGGAAAGCGTTTTTTAGTGAAAGATGAATTACAAAAAATTGAATGGAAAATGGGTTCAGAATCCAAACAAATTGGACAATATTTGTGCTTTAAAGCAACGGCAGTTATTCCTACTGATGAATTAACCTGGTATGATTTTTCTTGGAATGATTTATCTTCTGATCAAGAGAATAAAGACATTGAATTGACTTCAGTTGAAGCTTGGTATACACTTCAAATTCCATTAAATCATGGCCCTGCTGAATATTGGGGTCTTCCTGGACTTATTTTAGAAGTTAGCGCAGGCAATACAACCATGCTTTGCTCACAAGTGATTATAAATCCTAAAGAAAAAATCGAAATTAAATCTCCCAATAAAGGAAAAGAGATTAATAAAATAAATTACAGTGAAACAGTTCAGAGTAAAATGCTTGAAATGAGAAATAACCGAGGTAGAAGAAGAGGTTAAATCGAACTTTACTAGTTAATGCTCACCGACTTTCTACTATTAAAAAAGCAGATGTAATTTTAGCACTTGATGAAGTTAAAATTATAGCCTCTGGGAATCATCAAAAATTGTTAATTTCAAATAAACAGTATAAAAAATGGGTGCAAATTCAGCGCATGGATTAAACTTTTTTTGTTAATTCTTGTCAAAAAATTGAAATAATAATTAAAAGTGAGGATTCATCAATCATTATTTATTCCTTATAAATTTTAGTTTTAAATATCTAACCCAATTATGATTAAAAACATTTTCATATTCTTTTTATTATTAAGCCTTACCTCCTATGGACAAGTTAAACTAGAAGGTATTGTTAAGGATAGCTTAAAAGTCCCATTAGAATCTGCTAGTTTAGTAGCAATTGATCAAAAAACAAATAATTTAGAATCTTACGTTCTTACCGATATTAAGGGTAAATACAAGTTGAACCTTAAAAATAATAGTAACTATAAAATACAGGTTAGCTACATAGGTTTAAGAACCATTAATGAAACCCTGGACACTAAAGAAGCTGATATTTTAAAAGATTTTGTATTAAGGTCTGATATAGCCTTGGATGAAGTAATTGTCAAAATGCCAGTAGTGGTAAGAGGCGATACTTTGATTTATGATGCCGATTCATTTAAAAATGGCTCTGAAAGAAAACTAGAGGATATAATTGATAAGCTACCGGGTGTTGAAATTAATGAAAGTGGTCAAATTGAAGTTGAGGGCAAAGTTGTCAATAAATTAATGGTCAATGGTAAAGACTTTTTTGACGGTGACACCAAAATTGGCACCAAAAACATCCCGTCAAGTGCTGTTGATAAAATTCAAGTTTTACGAAATTATGCTGAAGTTGGTCAGCTGAGTGGTGTTAGAAACAACCAAAATAATTTTGCTATAAATATTAAATTAAAACAGGGTAAGGAAAGTTTTTGGTTTGGAAATGTTACTGCCGGTGCTGGAGACTCTCCAGATGAAAAACTGTATTTAGTTCAACCAAAATTATTTTATTATAATCCCAAATACAGCATTAATTTTATAAGTGATCTCAATAATATTGGCGAAGTAGCTTTATCAAGAAGAGATATTAGAGGCTTTGGCGGTGGGTTTAATGCTCCAAGCAGACAAAGTGGAACGAGTATAAATCTTGGAGATAACAGCTTGAATTTTTTAACAAACCAACGTAATGCTTTAAAAATAGAGAACAAGCTGGCTACGATGAATTTTAGTTATTCCCCCAAAAAATCACTAGATTTAAGTGGTTTTCTGATTTATAACAATAGTCGAATTCTTTCCAATGAATTTAACCGAATTCAATATACCAATCCAGATTTAGGCATCCCAGATGAGGCAACAGAACAATCAAATACTGAACTCTCAAATCAAGGACTTCTTAAGTTGAGTGCCTCATACAAGCCTAATGGCATGAATCAAGTAGATTATGATATTTTAGCTAGGATTTCAAATGATTCTCAAACAAAAAATAACTTTTCTTCTATTCTTGGAAATACAGACCAACTCGATGAAGTAACTCCTTTTAGTATAAATCAAAACCTTAGTTATTATTACACCCTTGATGAGAATAATATTTTTGCTTTTGCTGCCCAAAATTTAATTAAAAATGAAAATCCTTTCTATAATGCAGTACTAGAAAATAATTCAGATGAACTAGATCCTTTTGATTCAACGGCATCAGCACTAGGATTGGATACTTCACGGGAAAATTATAATCTAAGCCAAAACAAAAAAATTCTTTCCAATCAGCTAGATGCTAAACTCGATTATTACCATATTATTAATCAGAAAAGTAATATAAATCTAACACTGGGTACTCTTTTGAGTCGACAGAAATTCAATTCAAATATTTTTCAATTTCTGACAAGTGGATCTGATTTACAGCCAATTCCTTTATTTAATAATGGATTAGCAAAAAATGATATAGAATACACTTTTACAGACGTATACCTTGGTGCACATTATCGATTTAAGACTGGTATTTTCACCTTTACACCAGGTTTTTCTGTTCATGCTTACGGAAATAAAAACATTCAATTTGGCGAAACTGTTTCAGATAAATTTTTAAAAGTATTGCCTGATTTTGAAACTAGAATCCAACTAAAGAAAGGAGAGTCACTGACTTTTAATTATAATATGCGTAATCAATTTACAGATGTAACACGATTGGCACGAGGTCTAGTTTTTAATGATTATAATAGCTTGCAATATGGAGAACCTGATTTACAAAATGCACTGTCACATAATTTGAGCTTACTCTACAGCAGTTTTAATCTTTTTAATTATACTAATGTTTTTGCAAGAGCTTCTTATTCTAATAACATTGATCAAATTAGAGGGTTAACAAATTTTGAAAATGTAATTCGTACAAGTACTTTTTTTAACTCAAATTTTGCTGATGAAAACTTTAATATTTTTGGACGTATTCAAAGAACATTTGGTAAAGTAAGAGCCAGTTTGAATACTAATTTTAATTACAGTAAAATCAATCAATTTATTCAAGATAGACAATCGTTAAACGAAAGGTTTACCCAAACATTTACTCCAGGTATTAGAACGAATTTTAAGGTTGCTCCTAATATTAGTCTTCGATACCGGTATAGTATAACAAACAATATTCAGGGTAGTAGAGAAACTAAATTTATTACTACAGTTCCTTCTTTAGAGTTTGATGCATTTATAGTTGAAAAATTCACTTTTAAAACTAATTATAGCTTAACTACCCAAGATCAAGTAGATGGAGAATCTGAGTCCTTTCAAATTTGGGAGGCAACACTTTCTTATAGAAAAGATAAAGACGCGAAATGGGAATATGAGTTAAAGGGTACTAACTTATTGAATGTAAATTCTCAAGTAAGAAATAATGCGAATAATATATCTGTTTTTAATTCTGTAACATTTATTCAGCCAAGATTCTTAACTTTTAGAGTAGTATATCAGCTTTAAAGACTTTTTTTATATGATAAATTTATCTTTGTTTAATTTGAAAAAAAATTAAGTGAATAGTTGGATTGTATGTAAGAAGTGTAATGGTCAAGGAAAAATTAGCAGGAAACTTTCTAAAGTTAGTAAGCAGAATTTCCAAAAGGGCGTTCTTCAATTTAATAAAAATAGCGCTGGAGAAAATACTACTACTATCTTAAAGCGACATCTATATGCATGTAAAACTTGCAAGGGCTCAGGACTTATTATTTCTGAAGTCCCTCCCTCAGCTAATAAAAATCTATATCCTAACCTTGCTATTATTGGTGGTGGAATTGCTGGAGTAGCCTTGGCAGTAGCTTGTTTACACCGGAGTATTCCTTTTACTCTTTACGAACGTGATACTAATTTTGAAGATCGCTCTCAGGGATATGGGCTTACATTACAACAAGCGAGTAAATCTATTAAGGGTTTTGGACTTTTCAAATTAGATCAGGGTGTGGTTTCATCAAGACATGTCGTACACACAACTGAGGGAAAAGTAATTGGTGAATGGGGTATGAGGAAGTGGATGCCAACAAAGGAAGTTTCTGCTTTAAAGCCTTCAAATATTCATATTGCGCGTCAATCTTTGCGCTTAGAATTACTTAACCAACTTGGTGGATCTAATTTTGTGAAATGGGACCATAAGCTCGTTGCAATTCAAAAAGATACTACTAAAGGGGTTAAGTTACGTTTTAAAGTAAATGGTAATTTAAGGGAAACAAGTGCAGATTTAGTAGTGGGGGCAGACGGAATTCGAAGTACTGTTCGAAAGCTGATGCCTTTAAAGGATAATGATTCTTTACATTATTTGGGATGTATTGTGATATTAGGAATTTGTCCTTTGAAAAAACTTAAAGATCTAGAAAGCCCTTTGCTAGATTCAGCGACAGTATTTCAAACTGCAAATGGTAAAGAACGTATTTATATGATGCCTTATGCGAAAGACTCAGTTATGTGGCAACTTAGTTTTCCTTTATCAGAAACTGAGGCTAAGGCCCTAAGTACTAAAGGGCTTAAAGAATTAAAAAATGAGGCAAGTAGAAGAACCCAATGGCACAATCCGGTCCCTCAAATTTTAAAAGCAACATCAGAAGCTAATATTTCAGGATATCCAGTATACGATCGAGAAATACTAAAGCCTGAAGCTATGCAAAGCTTAGGAGAAGTTTCCTTAATTGGAGATGCAGCTCACCCTATGAGCCCATTTAAGGGCCAAGGTGCAAATCAAGCTTTATTAGATGCACTTGCACTGGCCCGAGGAATATCACGTGGGTGCCAACCTTCTTCAAAGTGGAGAGAAGTTGGAATCAGAAAAAGTGTTTTAACTGAATTTGAAGCAGAAATGATTCAGCGAACTACTCCCAAAGTAAATGATTCTGCAGCAGCAGCAAAGTTTTTACATTCTAAACAAATATTAAAGGTTCAGAACAAGCCCAGAGGCTCCCTTTTTAAGATTTAACTGCATATTTAATTAATAATTCTAACGAAGCATAGTCTAATGTTTTTTCATGGGTTGCTTCTAAAAAAATAGGTGGAGCTTTTCCTACTTTTTCAGCTTGTAGCCAACGTGAAATACATAAACACCAAATATCTCCGGGTTTTAACCCTGGAAATTGCCATTGAGCTATTGGAGTGATTAGGTCATTGCCTTTCGCTGCAGAAAAGTCTAAAAACTCCTGCGTAACTTTCGCACATACGGTATGCGTTCCTGTATCTTCTGAAATAGTCCTACAAAAACCATCTCTAAAGTAACCCGTAATCGGATCAGTACAGCATGAAACAAGAGGAGTCCCAAAAATATTTTTTTCCATAGATTAAAAATATTAAAAAGAAATATATAGATACCCAATTTTGTTAAAAAATACTTTATTGAATAATATTAACTTAATTAATGAAAATGATTTATCAAGCTCTTGTCAATGGAAGCACAATAATTTCTGTACCTTACTGATTATGGAAAATTCAGTAGAGCTAGAATGTAAGTGTGATTGTGCGCCATGTAAGGCCGCTATGTGTTACAGATGTACTTGTAAGCCTTGTGATTGCGAAAACTGTGATTGTGATTAATTTTTTGTATTAAAAAACGTAGTGATTTTATCAAACGAAATTTCACTGAAATTTGTAATGATTAGATCTGCGCCATCATAAGATTGATTTTTTGAATGAACACTATTGTATCCTACACAATAAATACCAGCTGCTTTTGCTGCAGTAATACCATTTGTAGAGTCTTCAATTACGATACATTCTGAAGGTAAGAAACCAGAAGCTTTAGCAGCATTTTTAAAAATTTCAGGATGAGGTTTTGATGCTTTAAGATCGGCCCCACTATGTTTTGAAATGAAATAAGGGTCTAAATCGAATCGTTTAAAAATTCGATTGATATTTACCATAGAAGCAGAGGAGGCCAGCACAAGGGTGAGCGCTTTTTCATGATATTCTTGTATTAATTCTAAAACACCGTCTAAAAGCTTAAAGGAAGTGTCTTGATCAAATAATTGACTAAAATATTTACGCTTGCAAGCAACTAATATTTCAGGAGAAATTTTTAAATTAAACGAAGAACAAATATATTCACAAATTGGAAGAGTAGCTTTCCCAGTGAATGAAGCATAAAGTTCTGGTGAAACCTCAATTTCAAACTCATTAAACGTTTTTTGGTAAGCCGCATGATGAATAGGTTCACTATCAACAATAACCCCATCCATATCAAATATTACTGCTTTGAGCATTTTTTTTAAACTAAATATTATTTTTAATAAGATATCCTCAAAGATAGCAAATACTTCATTTTTAAACTTTTAGTAATTAAAAATCACTAAATTTATACTATTATCATAACAACTTATATGTCATTAATTTTAATTCAATTTGTTTTATATTTCTCTATACCTCTTCAAGAAAATTGGTCTCCTTATTATGAGAATGAACAAATAAAAATCGAATACACTTCATCTATTTGTGGAAGTAAAAAACTTGATTTAAGTTTTGAATATTATTTAATTCGAATAATCAATAAAGCTGATGAGACAATGGTGATTAATTTTCACAAAGGTGTTCAAGAAAACGAAAATGAAGAACATAAAGTTGCTTTTGTTCTTAAGCCTAATGAGGTAAGAACGGGTAGCTGTGATTATAACCCTATAGATTTAAAAATATTTAAGCAAGAAAATCCTAAAAAATCATCAAAAAGCCTAGAAATTTTTTCACTCTCAAATATAAGTCTAGTTGAAGTATATTAATTTTTTCTTTTTTCTTTTTTCTTTTTTTGCTTTAAGTCAGGAAATGAAGTTTAGTGGTACCCCATCATCTACAACATGTAGTGGTACTTTATTTGAGTTTGACATAGAAAATGTACCTAATGAAATAAGTGTTACTGAATTTGATTTTAATGATGGCGCTTTACCTACAGGTTGGATTACTTCTCCATTCAGTATCTCACAGCCATGTAATGCAGCTACAGGAAATACTCCAGATAATTCAAATTATTTTTGGGCAACCACGACATCTGGACCTGGTGATCGCTTTGGTTTTGGTCGTAGATATGTGCAAACATCTTCGGTAGACGTTTCTCAAGGTGGAAGTATAGAGTTTTTGATTCGCTATGGTGCTGATGACCATGGGACTGGTAGGTGTGAAGATGGTGATGCTCCCAATGAAGAAGTATATCTATACTACTCTATTAATAACGGAGATAATTATGTTCAAATTTTTGACGGATGGGACACTGATAGAAATAAGTTAAAACCATGGTATTCGTGGTATCCTAATGATATTTCAATTCCTGAAGCTGCTCAAACTACAAACACACTTTTCCTATGGTACCAACCAAATAATAGTGGACCTACTTATGACAACTGGGGTCTTGATGATGTGGTAATTAAAGCAATTCCAGCAGCAACTGCAACCTGGACAATGGATTTTGGCCTAGATGATATTGAAAGCGTTGCAGCTTCAGGTACTACATTAGTTTATTCAAAACTTTATCCACCAAGTAATCAATTTACAACCTATACCGTGACTATTTCGTCAACTTTAGTTGATGGTTCAGTGTATGGATTGACAAAAGATGTAGTGGTTGATCCTAGTGACGTAATTCTACCAACAGTTATAATGCCGTCAGATATTACCATTGGAACCGATACAGGAAGTTGTTCTGCGACACTTTTAACCACTGGAACGGTAACTGCTACAGATAATTGTGCTATAGCTTCTATAGAAAATGATGCTCCTGGCACCTTTCCTTTAGGAGTAACAACCATTACTTGGACCATTACTGATAGTGCAAGTAATACCGTAACTCAAACGCAACTCATTAGAGTCGAAGACAATGAATTTCCGGTATTGACAATTCCCGCAGATATTGTGAGTTCAAATTGTAGTGTTACTATTGGTGTAGCTTCAGCCACAGATAATTGTGGTGTTGGAACGCCTGCAAATAACGCCCCAGTCTCTTTTTTACCTGGAGTAACAGCGGTATTATGGCAGGTCACAGATAACCAGGGGAATACTGTTTCTGCAACTCAATTAGTTACAGTTTCAGATACCATAGCCCCTTTAAATACACCGCCAGTAAGCCTTACTATCACTACAGACTCTGATTCTTGTGTTGCAACTGGTGTTTCTTTAGGGACTCCAACATCAAGTGATAATTGCGGCGTGGCTTCTGTAACCCATAATGCCCCGGACAGTTTTCCTATTGGAACAACAACGGTAACATGGAGTGTGGTGGATGCATCAGGAAATGAAACTCTTTCTTACCAGACTGTTAATGTATCAGATACCACCGTACCGATTATTATACCACCAGCAGATATTAATTCTCAATCCTGTGTTATTGTTTTAGGAGTTCCAACAGTTTCAGATAACTGTAATGTAACCTATTCCAATAATGCTCCTGACAGTTTTCCTTCTGGAGTAACAATTATTACTTGGACCGCGAGTGATACCGCTGGAAATATTACAACAGTAACTCAAAGAGTAACTTTTTCAGACAATACAAACCCTACTTTAGTATTACAAGGTGATGTAGTAGTTAATGCTGATACAGGCTCTTGTTTAGCCTCTGGAATTGACTTAGGGACTGTAATTGTTAATGACGATTGTGGCGTGGATTCCTATGGAAATGATGCTCCAATTGGGAATGTGTTTCCAATTGGTGTAACCTCCGTAACATGGACTGTGACCGATACTTTTGGAAATGCTACTTCGGCGGTTCAGCTTGTAACTGTAAATGATGTTGAAGCCCCAGTTGCCAGAGCTCAAGACCTTGTTATTTCATTAGATCAGCTTTCTACTATGAATATTTCGTGGGAACTTTTTGATAATGGGAGTACTGATAATTGTACAATTGAGAGTTATGTAATAAAAGGCTCAAAAATAGAGACAATTAATTCAGTTGTAAAAACTATAGATTTTAGTTACAAACCCCCGATGAGTAATTTAAATGGGGATGCGAAAATTGGTGATGGGGTATTAAGTCTAACCAATCTAACAGAAGAATCATGGGGTATATTCAAATTCAACCCAGAAACACCAAATTCAGATAATTTTAAAATTCAATTCAACCATAAACAATATGGAGGAAGTGGTGCTGATGGTATGAGTTTTAATTTTGGTCCTTCAATAGATTTTGTACAATATTCTAATTTTGAAGATGAACCCTCGGACACTGGGCTATCAATTAGTTTTGATGAATATGAAAATGCTGAAAAAGTATTTTGGAATGGAAATCTGATTGCATCTAACAATACTGAAAGTTTTTCAAGAAATAATTTAATAACAATTAACTACGATAAAAATGGTCTTGATTTCTCTGGTTTTGGCTTAAACTTTAGTAATAAAATATTATCTGGATTTGATTCATCTGAGTTATCTAAATGGTACATGCATTTTGCAGCTAGAACAGGAAATTCAACAAATTATCACGTTGTAGATGATTTAAAATATTCTTATAAACTTACTCAAAACTCATCAACTACAAATAAATCTTTATTTAACAGAAAATCAAAAACACTAATAAATTCAACCCTAGATTGTACTAGTGTTGGTACACAGCAAATTACCTTTTCGGTGTCTGATCCATCTGGAAATACAACTTCAGTGACTGTTAACTTAACTGTTACTGATGATTTAAATTCATGTGTCACAGCTTCAGGTTCTTCGCCTGCAGTTTCTGATAGTGATGGAGACGGGGTAGAGGATTCAATTGATGCATTTCCCAATGATCCAACTGAATGGGTAGACACTGATCTTGACGGTATTGGTAATAATAGTGATACTGATGATGATAATGATGGTTTTCTTGATACAATAGAAATCTTAGCTGGAAGTGATCCTATAGATAGTAACAGTATTCCCTTAGATACTGATTCAGACGGTATTATTGATTTAGATGATGATGATGATGATGGAGATGGTTTTTTAGATACATTAGAAATTATAGTTGGGACGGATCCTTTGGATAATTCTAGTTATCCCTTAGATACTGATCTAGATTTAGAGATAGATTTTTATGATACTGATGATGATAACGATGGTCAAAGTGATCTTGTTGAACTTGAATGCGGTTCCGATCCTTTGAACAATCTTTCAAGAGCAAATGATACTGATTTTGATGGTATACCTGATTGTTTAGATATTGATGATGATAACGATGGCTTTATTGATGAAGCAGAAATTGCTGCTGAAACAGATCCCTTAAATGTTAATGAATTCCCAGGTTATTTAGATTCAGATGGAGATGGTTATATAGGGATTGGCGATAATTGTCCAGAGATACCAAATCCTAATCAATTAGATTTTGATAATGATGGTAGGGGAGATGCATGTGATAATTGTATTTCAATTGATAATTTTAATCAGCTAGATGAAGATCTAGATGCAATAGGTGATGTATGTGATAATTGTTTAGGTCTAGCGAATCCTCTCCAAAATGATTTTGATCAAGACGGACAAGGAGATTTATGTGATCTCGATGATGATAATGATGGGCAAACCGATGAAGATGAAATTAGTTGCGGTTCTAACCCTAAAGATTCAAATTCATTGAGTCCAGATTTCGATAATGATGGTATTATAGATTGTTTGGATTTAGATAAAGACAATGATGGAATTGAAGATTCGATTGATCCAAATCCAGCAAGCTATGATGATTTTTTGATCAACGAGTTTGTTTCAGATAATGGGGATGGAATTAATGACACATGGAAAGTTATTAAAATAGATGCTTACCCAAACAACCAAGTTTTTATATACACAAGAACTGGCGCATTGATTTATTCTTCAAAACGTTATCAAAATAATTGGCCTTCTGGAAATCAAAAAAATGAAATCCCATCAGGGAGTTATTTCTATAAAATAGATTTAGAATCAGACGGAATTTCGGATAAAGAGGGTTGGATATACCTTACTAGATAACAAACGGATTAACTCTTAAATAACTTTTTCAATTAGTTCTTTAGTTCGAATAGCGCCTTCTTTTCTTGAAATTTTATTCCCAAAAAATTCAACGCCAATAAATTCTAACTGTGGAGCTTTTTTAAGCACTTCAAACATACGTTTATAATCGATTGTGATTTCCTCTCCTTCAGACGTAAATTCAGATGATTTCGCACTGACAGCACGGATATAAGGAGCAAGTAATTCGATCCCTTTATAAGGATCTGGATAAAAGGTATCTGGGTTGCGCTTAAGAGTCCAGTTAGTGAAGTCCCCTAAAACACCAACATTTTTAAGATTCACGGCTTCCATTAAAGAGATCATCCATTCTGGACTTGAAGAATATCCATTATGATTTTCTATCAATAAAGAAATATTCTTTGTTGCTGCATAATTTCCTAATTCAGAGACTCCTTCTATTGCATAATTTAGTTTTTCATCAAATGGTATGGTGATATTCTCACCACATACATTACGCATGCTTTTGCAGCCTAGTTCAGAGGCGATGTCTACCCAATATTTATAGGTTTTTAATGCTTTTTTTCTTTTTGTGAGGTTTTTATCTCCAATATCTCCAACACCCCCAGTTAGAAATACTCCACTTTTCACTCCTGCAGCTTTCATATTAGCATTCATTGTAGCTAAATGTTTTTTATTAAGGTTTGGGGGAAAATGAAACATTTCATGATCTATGAATTCAAAACCTATTGACTTTGCAACTGCTGGATAGTCAAAAACATTAATGCCTAAAGGGTCATTATCACCATATCCAGTTCGCATTAACGACCAGGGTGTGATAGATATTTTTAAGTTTGAGGGATTATTATTTGATAAAGTACTAAAGCTTGATAAGCTTGTTACGCCAATTGAGCCCGCTAGACCAGTAAATATAAATTGTCTTCTTTTCATAATCTTAATAGTGTAATGTATAAAGGTAAATTAATGAGGTAGATGAAGCAAATTGACACTAAATCAAAAATCAATTAAAGTTCATTTATATTTTGATCTAGCCAATCAAAACGCTCATTAATCCATTCTTCTAGATAATTGATTTCACTATCATAGCTATTTCCAATAAATTTATTGGGCCAAATATATTTACCTAGTATAAGCCATTTGCCAAAATTTTTATCAATGGCACTAGACCCTTTCAAATTATCTTGAAGTTCCCTCAATCTCCCTGAAACTGTATCTGAGGATAAAATCTCTGATCGCAGAATTGCCCATCTTTCTTTTAATAAGCTCACATATTCAGGATCATCTAAAAAACGATTCCACCAAAAAGGCACTTGCCAGTTATCACCAGAGCAAATATCATTAAATCGATGCGCCCATCCATATGGTGAGTCTCCTTCACAATAATTCACATTTCCAAAAGCAAGATTAAAATCCCAAATAGGCCCCATTTTTAATTTTCCTCCTTTTTCTTTGTGGAGATAAGTACTGAGTCTAAAACCATCTGGATTTTTTGAAAATTCGTTTAAAATAAAAAAGTCGATAAAACTATCTAAGTCAATAAATTGGCGATATCCATTTTCAATTGATTCAAAGTCTTCTGAAATAAGAGCTGTTTCAAAAAGATGAATGTAGTCCTGAATATATTTTTTTTGCTCATCAGAAACATCATCAGCTTTAGGGTATTCATATAAGAAATTAATATTACCCCTATCCACTAAAAGACCTGTTGTGTTATATTGTGAGGCAAATGCAATATTTTCATCATACCAATCTCCATCTCCTGTTGGTTTATCAATTTTAATGATATATCCACCGGTAATATCTTCCACTTTATTTTTACTAATGTCAACCCTGTTTCTATCTCGTTTTATTTTTTCCATTAACACATACGTTCCCTGGAAAATTTCATTAATTTCTAGCTCATAAAATTTAGTTTTACTAGCATACTGTCCCATGTTATTTGAGAGCTCATAAATTAATACATTTCGCACAAGAGATTTATCGCTATAAGGTCCATATAAAATCCAATCTTCTTCTTCTGGAAATCCACCTAAAGAGGCATTTAGATCCTCTCCCATTTCATCCCAAGTTTCAAAACCATAAGATTTCTTATCAAACATTTGAGAACTAGAACCTCTAATTTCAATTCCAATTAAATGTTCTTCTACTAACAATTCTTCTTGATAAATCTGAAGACTTCCAGGAATTTTAGGTTCATCTACTATATTCTGATTTCCCGTTTGGATTTTCATTAATGGAAGGGGGGGGCCTAATATGACATCTGGAGTTATTAACTCATTTCCAATTTTAGTGCCTTCTTTATTACAGCTAAAGCAAAGAAAAAACAGAAAGCTTACAGAAATTATTTGATATAAAGTATGTTTCATTAGTTATTACTTAAAAGTAAAATTACATAAAACATAAGAGTTATTTGATTATATATAAATCTTACTATCTTATATTTTTTAAAAATCTAATATGATTAACTTATTCTCTTTTTTTTCAGTTTCTCTTTTTTGTTACAGCTATATTTCCCCCTTTTTTTTGAGCATGAATTTTTCCTTAAAAAATGAAATTACAGTTTTATCCTATAATATTAGATATGATAATCCAAATGATGGTGAGAATCAATGGAAATATAGAAAAGAAAGAGTAGCTAATTATATCAAAGAAATAAAGCCAGACATTATTGGTATGCAAGAAGTGTTAGATCCTCAATTGGTTTTCCTAGATCTTTCACTAACAGAATTTTCCTTCGTGGGAGTTGGTAGAGAAGACGGAAAAACAAAAGGGGAGTATAGTCCAATTTTATATAATTCTAATCGTTTAACTCTGTTACAAACAGATACTTTTTGGCTTTCTGAAACGCCGAAAGTTATTTCTGTTGGTTGGGATGCTGCATTAGAAAGAATTTGTACGTACGCTCAATTTAAGCATAAGGAAACAGGACAGAAATTCTGGGTGTTCAACACTCATTTTGATCACATTGGGGAACTGGCTAGAATTCAATCGGCTAAACTTATACACCAAAAGATTAAAATGTTAAACACGAATAATTTTCCTGTAATAATTACAGGTGATTTTAATCTAACTCCCGATACAGCCCCCATAAAAATTTTTCAAAATGCTTATGTAGATGTTATGCAAAAGACACCAACTAATGCTAACAATTATGGGACTTTTACAGGTTTTGATAAACTTTCAAATGGAGAAGAAAGAATTGATTATATTTTTCAAAAAGGGCTGAAAACACTTAAATCAACTCATATTTGGCTAAAAACAACTTCTGGAGGCTGGGCTTCGGACCATCATCCTGTTCAAGCTATTTTTTCATTTAATTATTAATTACTATATTATTTTACCAACATCTTTGTTATATTGGTTTAATAATTTTTAAAAACAATTTCATGAAAAATTTAATTACTCTACTATTACTGTGTTCAGTTTCTTTGAACTTGCTCCAAGCTCAAAATTATAAGGGAATAGATAAAAGCCCTTTAGACATGATTGAATTTCCTTCAAGTAATAGTGAAACCAATAAATTAATACGTGTTTTATATAGCCGTCCTCAGCTAAATGGGCGTGATATAACTAAGCTAGTTCCTGACGGAAAGCTATGGCGCGTTGGGGCTAACGAAGCAACTGAGCTTACCCTTTATGTACCTATGCAAGTTGGTGGTAAGATTTTAGACGTAGGTTCGTACACTATTTATGCTATTCCAAATCTAGAGAAAATGACCATTATTATAAATAAGGCTACACATGTTTGGGGCTCTTATTCTTACAACGAATCTTTAGATGTCACAAGGGTAGATGTTCCTATCTCCGAAAGTATAGAAAGTCTTGAGGCTCTTTCTATGGCTTTTGAAGCATCAGGTTCAGATGTGAATCTTTATGCAGGTTGGGGAACTTATCGAGTTATGGTTGAGTTTACACAACCATAAAGTTATGAGGGTTGATTAAGAAAAACCTTCTAATTTTAGGTTTTTTTATTGAACCAGATAATCAGTCTTTTTTCTCAAGACTTCTTCCTTACTCCCTGAGTTTAAAGGATTAAAAAGTAGGTTAACAGAGGAAGATTGTAATTTTCTTAAATGTTTTTATTTTATTTGAAAAAACTATTTTTAGTATTTATAATTATCCTGTGTCATTAATTTTTTAATATAATTATCATGAAAGTAATAAAAAAACCAACTGGGGCAGTAATCTTATTTTTTACGATTTTATTTTCAATCTGTTTATCTGCACAGGAATATGTTCCTAGTAAAGAAAACCTTGAGGCACGTGAGTGGTTTCAGCAGGCAAAATTTGGACTTTTCGTTCACTGGGGAGTATATAGTCTTCTAGGGGATGGAGAATGGGTTATGAATAATCAGAATATTGCTATTGATGAATATGAAAAACTCCCAACTTTTTTTAATCCCATAGATTTTGATGCTCAAGCTTGGGTAACAATGGCTAAGGAAGCAGGAATGAAATATATAACAATTACAAGTCGTCATCATGATGGATTTTCTATGTTCGATTCCAAAGCTACCGATTACGATATTGTAGATGCAACACCCTATGGTAGAGATGTTCTAAAAGCGTTGGCTGAAGAATGTCGTAAACAAGACATCAAACTTTTCTTTTATTATTCCTTATTAGATTGGAATAGAGACGACTATTTTCCTAGAGGAAGAACAGGTAATGAAATACCGGGAAGGGGAAGCGGATCTTGGGATGATTATATATCATTCATGAAAATTCAACTTACAGAATTATTGACCAATTATGGAGATATTGGAGGTATATGGTTCGATGGACATTGGGATCAAAAAGAATGGGATGGTGAAAATTTCGGTAAACTAAAAGTAGATTGGCACTATGATGAAATATATGGCTTAATACATGAGCTTCAACCCCAAGCATTAATTGGTAATAATCATCATATTGGAGTAATTAATGGTGAAGATTTTCAAATGTTTGAAAAAGACTTACCTGGAAAAAACACAACAGGATGGGGAACTGCTTCTGATCAAATTGGTTCGGTTCCTTTGGAAGTGTGCGAAACAATTAACGGATCATGGGGATTTAATCTTCAAGATCGAAAGCATAAATCAGATAAAGAGTTGATACACTATTTAATTAAAGCCGCAGGATATGGTAGTAATATGCTTTTAAACGTTGGTCCTATGCCAAATGGCAAAATTCAACCCAAACATCAGACTTCTTTAAAAGCTATTGGAAAATGGCTGGCTTCAAATGCTAAATCAATTTATGGGACTCAAAGAGGTCCGATTGCTCCTACTGACGATTTTGTGTCAACACAAAAAGGTAAAACGGTCTACTTACATATTTTAAATCCTAAGTTGAATATTATTCACATGGGCTCAGTACCAGTAAAAATTAAAAATATCCGTTCGTTGAATTCGCAAAATTCAATACCCTTTAGAAATGATAAATTTGGATTGGTGATAGATGTTTCAAAACTAACTAAGGACAATATAGATACCGTTATACAAATTGAATTAAAATAAATCAACTAGTATTACTAAGTTAATACCCAGATACCCTAAAATTGAAAAATTCAATTTCAAATTTGATGACCATCAATGAATTTGGTTAATTATTTCTTTACTAAAATGAGGTGATTTTTTAAAGAAAAAAAATGTATTTTAGGGAATCTTAAAAAATAAAATATGGCAACTTACGAATGTAGTTCTTGTGGTATGGCAGTAAATGCTAACTGTGCAAAGTGTGACCAACCTTTAGAAAATGATCAACTTACTTTAGATGACGGCAACACAGTACAAATATCTATATGTAGGAGTTGTGAGGGAAAAATAAAGTCTCCTCAATGTTGTGGCGCCGACATGAGTTGTTCGGTGTAGCTATTTTTTTAATTTAATAATATTTTGATGGTTAAACCATGATATTATTAACCCATTAACGATTGGACTTTCATGGCTAAGCCCATTTCACCAGTGATTTTTATTTGACCACCCATAACAGCCATCATTGGATTTATATCTCCATCACGAAGTTTTTGAAGCACTTCAGCAGTTAAGCTTATAGTACAATCTGCTTCACCATCACTTGCTTCAACTGTATTTTTATCACCGGTACCATTAATTAGGATACCTGTACCATCAACTTCAAATTTTAAAGTACCTCCAATTGGAGCAGCACTTTCAGCTCTTTTTTCAAACTGAGAAATCATATTTTCAAGACTCATAAATTCTATTTTCTTTCAAAACTAATAAAATAAATGACACGGTGTCATTTATTTTATTAGTTTAGTCCAATAAAATAATAATTCATGAAGTATCGTCTTAAAAAAGTTGCTGTTTTGGGCTCAGGAGTAATGGGTTCTGGAATTGCATGTCATTTAGCAAATATTGGATTAGAGGTCCTTATGTTAGATATAATACCCAGAGATTTAAAGGGTGATAAACTCAAAGATCCAACACTCAGAAATAGTATTGTTAATTCAGCATTACAAAATTCAATTCGCTCGAAACCAGCTCCTTTATATCACAAATCCTTTGCTTCAAGAATTTCTACAGGAAATTTTGAAGATGATTTTGAGAAAATTTCTGATGCTGATTGGATTATAGAAGTTGTGGTTGAGCGTCTAGATATTAAACAACAGATTTTTGAAAAAGTAGATAACAATAGAAAAAATAACAGTCTTGTAACCTCGAATACTTCTAGTATTCCAATGCATTTACTGTCTAAAGAACGTTCAGATAATTTTAAAGCACATTTTTGTGGAACTCACTTTTTTAATCCACCAAGATACCTTCGCTTATTAGAAGTTATTCCAACCTCAGACACCCTAGAGTCGGTTATAAATTTCTTCATGGAGTTTGGTAAAGTTAATCTAGGAAAAGAAACGGTTTTATGTAAAGATACTCCTGCTTTTATTGGAAATAGAATTGGAGTTATGTCTGCTACCGAGATGACAATTCTTACAAAAAAATACAGTTTCACAGTAGAAGAAGTTGACGTTTTAACAGGCTCTCTAATTGGAAGACCTCCAACAGCAACCTTTAGGCTCCAAGATCTAGTTGGTTTAGATACTGGTGATAATGTAAGTCGATTTGTAATGGATAATGTGGAGAATGACACTTATATTAATAAAATAAAAAAACTACCAGAGCCAAAGTTCATGCGCTTTCTATTGGATAACAAGTTTTTAGGAAACAAAAGTGGAAAAGGGTTTTATGAGAAAACAAAAAAGAAGGATGCGAACGGTAAAACAATCATTAACGTTCTAAATTTAGAAACATTAGAATATAAACCAGCAGTTAAGCCAAGATTGGAAATTATTAAAACTGCCAAAGGCATGGAGCTTTTGGATAAAAGATTGCAGTTTTTAGTTGATGGAGAGAGTAAAGAGCATCAATTTTTTAAAGATTATTTTGGAGCTTTATTTGCTTACTCTGCAGCTCGTATTCCTGAAATATCAGATCAATATTTTCCCTTAGATGATGCCATGCGAACAGGATATGTTTGGGAATATGGGCCTTTCGAATACTGGGACTTAATTGGTTTTGAAAAAGGTGTTGCCCTTGTTGAAGCCCTTGGTGAATCTCTCCCAAAGTGGGTACATGATCTGAAAGCCTCTGGAGCACAATCTTTTTATAAATATGAAAATGGTAAAAAGTATTATTTCAATATTCAAACAAAAAAGTTTGAAGTTCTGCCTGGGAAAGACGCCTTTATTATTTTAGATAGTTACCGTGCACAGAAATCCATAATTAAAAACAGTGAATGTACAGTTCACGATATTGGTGATGGTGTGCTCTGCCTAGAATTTACAAGTAAAAGTAATTCTATTGGAGAAGGAATAGGTAGAGGGATAGACGAGGCAATTCGTCTTGCTGAAGAAGGTGATTGGAAAGGTATAGTTATTGGAAATAACGCAAAACAATTTTCAGTAGGTGCCAATTTGATGAATGTGGGAATGATGGCAATGCAAAAGCAGTTTGACCCTTTAGATAAGATGGTAGATGATTTTCAACAAATTAACATGCGAATCAGAACCTCTAAAATACCTGTAGTAGTTGCCACTCAAGGCTATGTTTTTGGAGGAGGTTGTGAAATCGCTATGCATTGTGATGCAGGAGTTTATGCTGCAGAATCCTACATAGGTCTTGTAGAAGTTGGAGTTGGACTTTTACCAGGAGGAGGAGGTACAAAAGAATTTGCTGTTCGCGCTAGTGATGATTTCTTTGAGGGAGACGTTCAATCTCCAACACTTGTTAATTATTTTAAAACAATTGCAACTGCAGCGGTATCTACTTCTGCTTATCAAGCTTTTGACTTAAACTATCTAAAAGAGGGACGTGATATTGTATCGGTCAATACACCAATGAATATTGGAAAAGCAAAAGATAAAGTATTACTATTATCTAAAAACTATATAGCACCATCAGTCAGAGAAGATATTGAAGTTCTAGGAAGAGGAGGTATGAGTGTTTTATATTCTGCAATTAATGAATTCCGTTTGGGTGAGTATATGTCTGATTACGACGTTGAAATTGCTCGTAAAATTGCTTATGTAATTTGTGGAGGGGATTTAACCAGTTCACAAAAAGTTAGCGAACAATATTTATTGGATATAGAGCGTGAGAACTTTATGAGCCTTTTAGGAAATCAAAAAACACTAGACCGAATTCAATATCTTTTAATGAATAATAAACCGTTAAGAAATTAAATCATGGAAGCATACATAATAAAAGGCTATAGATCTGCCGTAGGTAAAGCAAAAAAAGGAGGATTTAAAAATTATCGTTCTGATGATTTATCTGTAGAAGTTATTAAATATTTGATGGCTTCTGTTCCTGAAATAGATCCTAAATCAGTTGATGATGTAATTGTAGGTTGTGCAAATCCAGAGGGTGAACAAGGTCTTCAAGTAGGAAGATTAATTTCAGCGCGTGCCCTAGGAAAGGAAGTACCTGGTATAACTATAAACCGTTATTGTGCCTCTGGTTTAGAAGCAATCTCTCAAGCAGTTTCAAAAATTAATGCAGGCTTTGGGCATATTTATATTGCAGGTGGAGCAGAAAGTATGAGTATGATACCTTTTGCAGGCTATAAATTAGCTCCTAGTTATAAAGCTAACTTAGAGAACTTAAATTATCATGTAGGCATGGGTGCAACTGCTGAGGCAGTTGCTGGGAAATATAACATCAGTCGCGAAGCAGCTGATAAATTTTCTTATGATTCGCACATGAAAGCTGCTTCTGCTATTGACGGAGGAAAGTTTAAGGATCAAATTGTACCTATTGAAATAGAAGAGGTTTTTGTAGCAGATGGTAAACGAAAGACGAAAACACATACGGTTTCTGTAGATGAGGGTGTTCGTCGTGAAACAAGTCTGGAAGGTCTTGCTAAGCTACGTCCTGCATTTAAAATAGGCGGTACTGTTACCGCTGGCAACGCTTCTCAAACTTCTGATGGTGCAGCATTTACTCTAGTGGTAAGTGAAGAAATGGTAAAACAACTCAATCTAAAACCAATAGCTCGAATGGCAGGGTGTGCTGTTGGAGGAGTAGAACCCCTTTATATGGGAATTGGCCCTTGTGTTGCCATTCCAAAAGTTTTAAAGCAAGCAGGATTATTATTAAAAGATATTCAACAAACTGAACTTAACGAAGCTTTTGGTGCCCAAGCTTTGGCAGTTATTCAAGAAGCTGGCTTAGATCCAGAAACTGTTAATGTAAATGGAGGGGCAATTGCTTTAGGACATCCTTTAGGATGTACAGGAGCAAAATTAACGATACAATTACTCGATGAAATGCAACGTCGTAAACAACGATATGGTATGGTAACGGCCTGTGTAGGTGGAGGACAGGGTATTGCTGGAGTTTTTGAGCGATTATAATTTATAGTGTGAAGGCAGAAATAATAAATAGCAAGCGTGAAGCTCATAAACAAGAGTTACGAGAGCAACTATTAGAACAAGGATTTCTGCTTTTTTCTGAGAAAGGATTAGAGCAAACTACCGTAGCTGATATTGTGGAGAAATGTAATATTGCTAGAGGTACTTTTTATAATTATTTTTCAGATATAAATGCACTTTTTGATGCTTTGATTGAATCGTTAAATTCACGTATTCGTGAGGGAGTTAAAAAAACAAGAAAAGAAACTCATTCGGTTTACGACTACTTATATGGTACTTTTAAAAGTTACTATAGCATAATAGGTACTCCCGAAATGATTCAGTTTCACATAATTAATCAGGCGCATATTAGACAAAGCACCTATCAAAGTGATATGATTAAGACCATTGTTAAAAATTTAATAAGGGATTTAAAGTCTTCTAAAAAAATAAAAGCTTTTAACAAAAAACATGAATTTCTACTCTTAAGTTTCATGTTAGTTGGCGCTCCTCCTGAATTGTTTATTGCTACCCATACGTCAGATATAAATTTAACAAGTGAACAATTAGCAACTTTTCTTGCAAAGCTTTTTCATAAGGTTTTAATGGAATAAGACCATTTATTAAATCAACATGAAACATCTGATTATGATGAAAGCTGTATTTTGGTGACTTTTAACTTCCTAAAAGTACATAGATTAAAATCGTAATTACACAAAGAGAAATTGAAAACGGTTTGGTATACCTCCACGTTTTTAAGTCCATCAACGGTGGTTGTGCCTCCCATTCCATTTGTGACTGTGGATAAAAATAAGAAACCCCAAACATTATAGTTACATTCAACAGAAATTCGATTCCCCATATATGAACAAAATGGATGTCTACAGGAAAAATAAATGTAGTAAGTATATAGAATGTTAATCCAATCAAAAGGGCAGTTTTAGCTGCTGTGGCTGAGACAGTTTTAGTAAAAAAACCTGCTAGCATAATGGAAGCAATGGGAATAAAGAAAATTCCATTTAATTGTTGTAAAAGTTGATAGAGACCGTCAGGGGCATTAGCTACAAAAGGCGCAACAAGAATCGCGAAAAAAGCCAAAATAGTAGAGGTTATTTTTCCTACTCGTACTAATTTTTTGTCCTCACAATCTTTTTCAAAAATGCCTTTATAAATATCAATGCTAAAAATAGTAGCAGCACTATTCAAAACACTATTAAAAGTACTTAATACCGCCCCCATTACAATGGCTGCAAATAAACCAATAAGCCCGACAGGAAAAACTTTTTTGATAAGTTCTGGATAAATCATATCCTGATTTTCATAGAGCGAATCTCCATAGTAATAAAAACCTATAACTCCGGGCAAGATAATTATCAAAGGGACTAATATTTTTAAGACTCCTGTATACAATAATCCTTTTTGGGCTTCAACCAAACTTTTAGCACCTAAAGCGCGTTGAATAATTGTCTGGTTCATGCTCCAAAAATAAAGTTGGTTAATAATTAAACCAGTGAATAGTACACTAAAAGGCATAATAGAGTCTGAGGCACCCACTACATTAAACTTTTCTGGTGCATGCTCATAAACTTTGATTAATCCGGTCAAAAGATTTCCATCACCAATACTTACTAAAGCAATACAAGGTACCGCTAGACCTCCAATTAATAAACCATATCCATTTATAGTGTCGGAAACAGCTACGGCTTTTAGGCCTCCAAAAATAGCATATAAAGAGCCTAATAAGCCAATACCAATAACAGTTATAATAATTCCTTGTTGTTGAGAAACATCAAGGACTTCTGAGACATTAAAAATACTTTCGAGATTAATGGCTCCAGTGTACAACACAATAGGCAATAAGGTAATCACAAAAGAAATCATTAAGAAAAAGGCGACAAGAGTTCGAGTAGTTTTATCAAAACGTTGTTCTAAATATTGGGGAATGGTGGTCAATCCCATTTTTAAATATTTAGGTACAAAGTAAATTGCAGCAATAATTAGTGCTAGGGCAGAGGTTACTTCCCAAGCAATAATAATAAATCCATTTTTATAAGATGAACCATTCATGCCTATCAAGTGTTCTGTAGAGATATTGGTCAACAACATAGAGCCTGCAATGACAACCCCAGTTAAACTCCTCCCCCCCAAAAAATAACCATCTTGTGAATTTAAATTTTCTTTACGCAATTTATACCATGAATACAGAGCAACAAAAGCGGTATAAGCAATAAAAGTTAGGAGGGTCATCATGAGTACTTGTTATTTAATCTATTATTTCTGAAAGGCTAACCACCCGTTTTTCTGTGACTGACTTTTTAGCAGCTATGCTTATTGCCATGTTATTCAGGCCTTCTTTCGCACTAATTGGCGTAGGGTTTCGCTGTTCTAAACTACTAATAAATTCCTGCATTTCAAGTCGATAAGAATCTGCATAACGTTCTAGGAAAAAATCAAGAGGTAAAGCCGAATGAAAGCCATTTGCATCAACACTATAATTATCATCTAGCGTTTTATTTTTTGCTCCAGTCATTCCTTTATCTCCAAAAACTTCAATTCGTTGGTCATAACCATAGGTTGAATTTCGACTATTATTGATGCTTGCCATTCCACCTTTTTTAAATGTAAGAGTAGTTAGGGCGGTATCTATATCCCCCAATTCTTTAATCTTAGGATCCCCATAAACGGTAGCACTTGCATACACACTTTCTACCTTATCATCCATTAGATAACTCGCCATATCAAAGTCATGTATGGCCATATCTAGAAATAATCCACCAGAGGTTTTTAGGTAGTTTAGTGAAGGAGGTCCCGGATCTCGACTTGTAATATTAATGAGTTGTGGAGTGCCAATAATTCCTTTTTTTATACGTTTTTTTATTTTTAAAAAATTGGGATCATATCTTCTGTTAAAACCTACCATAAAATGTACTTGGGTTGTTTCTACAAGCGTAACAACTTCTTGAACCACAGCTAATGACAAATCCATAGGTTTTTCACAAAAAATTGCTTTTCCAGCATGAGCTACAAGTTTAATTTGCTCTGCATGAAATGAAGTAGGAGAGGTAATTATTACAGCATCAACGTCTACTCCTAGTAATAAAGATTCAATGTTTTTATAAAATTGTGAAACGCCAAATTGCTTGGCATAGATTTGTGCCTCCGAATTGGCATGTGCAACAGCAACAACCTCTGCTTGGGAAATATATCGCGTAATGTTAGTAAGGTGTATTTTACCTATACGACCCATTCCAACAATACCAATTGAAATTGTTTTCATAGTTCTATTAAGCTATTATTTTTAAATGACTTAGTAGCCATTTCTGCGATGTAAGAAGCTCGAGTGCCATCATGTGCTTTGATTTCCGGCTGTCTTTTTTCGAGGATACAATCGACAAACTCTTGAATTTCATTTCTAAAGGCGGTTTCAAAACGTTCATTGAACGATTGAGAACATTCCTTTTTTACTCCATTAATATCGAGTATTTCCACTAAATTTTTTTGAGGTACCGACCCAATTCTAAGAGTTGCTTTAGTACCCACAATTTCTGTTTCTACATTATATCCATGCGCAGCTGTGCGGCCGGCAAAAATAAAAGCCATAGCATCGTTTTCGAATTTCAATAAGGCAGAGACATTATCACCATCTTCGAATTGTTTGTATTCTTCATGTAAATAACATCCGCCAATGGCATAGATGCTCGTCGGCTCTGCCTTTAAAAACCAACGCGCTAAATCAAAGTCGTGTACTGCCATATCAATAAATTGCCCTGAACTTTGGGCTGCATATTTTAATGCTCCTTCTATAGATGAATTAGGATCAACACTATAGCCTCTATAGAGAATAGGACGCCCAATTTTTCCAGCATCTATACATTTTTTAGCGTACAAATAGGAGGGATCATAGCGACGCATAAAACCAAGCATAAAAATCTGAAAAGGCCTTTTAATAACTTCTTTTTCAACTTCTTTACAAGCTTCAATTGTGGTGGCTAATGGTTTTTCGCAAAAGACATGTAATCCTTCTTGAAGACAATAAGAACTTTGTTCTGCATGATATTTTGAAGGTGAAACCAGTACAACTGCATCTAATTTAATCCCTGAAATCATCTCCCTAATGCTCTTGAAGCAGTTCGTGACTCCTAACTTTTTTTTAGCTTTGGTTAGCTCTTCTAATGAATGACTACAAACAGCAACAAGATTTGTGTTTTTTGTATGAAAACGAATATTTTCTGCGTGTGTAAATCCTAAACGACCTAGACCCACAACACCAATTCGAACTTTATTCATAATTAACTATTCTGACAAAATCAAATATAAAAAAAGACAATTTTAAATTACAGTTTTTTTAATACTTAATTATGCGTTTTTTTTATATTATAATTTCTTAACTACATAGGTAACCACTCCCCATATAATTAATTCGTTTTCTTCAGTTACTTTTATGGATTGATATTTCGGATTTTCGGGTATTAATAATACTTCATCTTTGGTTACCTTAAGACGTTTTACAGTAAATTCTCCATCAATAAAACAAACTGCAATTTTATTATCTATGGGTTCTAAACTTCGGTCAATCACTAACAAATCTCCATCGTCTAAACCTGCGCCTTGCATTGATTCGCCAGAAACACGAGCATAAAAAGTAGCCTCTTCGTTACTAACAACTTCTTGGTCAATACTGATTCTTAATTCTTTAAAATCATCCGCAGGAGAAGGAAAACCTGCAGAAATACCTTCTTGTACCCAATGCATTTTTTTATGATACTCTCGGTTTGGGCGAAAGAATACTAATTTTTCTGATTTCATATCCTTTTATTTTATAGTAATAATTTCATTGAGTTCGGTCGTGAATCGTTGTGATAAGTGTTCTTGTTTCATTTTCCAGGTACGATTTAAATCCTGGTTTGCTAATTTTATACGATGCGGTCCAAAACGTTTGTGAATACGATCCACACTTTGCATGAGAGTTAAATGCTTGTTGTTATTATTTTGGAAAATACTTAGCTGCCGCTTTTCTGTGGGGATGAGTCCCATAATCATCACTCCAGCTTTTTTATAATGAACTCCTTTTTTAAATATTTTTTGTAGCCCCATAACAGCATGTTTACTTAAAAGAATACTCGAATTGGTAGCATAGGGAAGGGGTAGTACACAACTATTTCGATAAGGAAAGCACCCTTTTTTGTGAGGATCACTACGCACAAAAACCAATAATGCATTGCAGCTGCTGCGTTGTTTGCGCATTTTTTCTGCACAGCTTGTGGCAAATGTTGAAATGCGTTCTTCTAAATCTGAAAATTGTGTTATCGTTCCTTCAAAGCTTCGGGTGGTAGCAATTCCTTTTTTTATAAGAATAATTTCTTCAAGTTGTATGGAAGAAACACCTGATAAATCTTTTTTTAGTCGCAAGCCTAATACACTCATGTGTTTTCGAACCCAGGCATCAGGAAGTTGAGTGAATTGTAAGGCATTACAAACTCCAATCGCTTCGAGGCGTATTTTATGTTTTCTGCCCACACCCCAAACATCACCTATTTTGGTCCACTGTAAAGCCTTGATTCTTTTTTCTTCTGTATCAATAGCATAAACACCTTGCGTGCGTTTCACAAATTTTTTAGCAATCTTATTAGCAATTTTTGCGAGTGCTTTGGTGGGAGCTATACCAACGGAAACTGGAATACCGGTCCATTTGCGTACTTGCTTTCGCATCCTTTGTCCTTCTTGCTCTAGGTTAAACAAATCGAAGCCTTTGAACTGTAAGAAGGCTTCGTCAATACTGTAAATCTCTAAGTTTGGGGTGTATTTTTCAAGAATTGTCATAACCCTATTACTCATATCGCCATAGAGTGGATAGTTAGAAGAAAAAACTTTCACACCCTGTTGTTTAAATTGTTGTTTGTATTTAAAGGCAGGAGCACCCATAGGAATATTTAATGCTTTTGCTTCGTTACTTCGCGCAATAACACAACCGTCGTTATTGGAAAGAATGACCACGGGTTTGCTTTCCCACTGTGGTTGGAATACTCGCTCGCAAGAAGCATAAAAATTATTACAATCGACTAGTACAAACATGTGGAAAAAGATATTAAAATGTTGTTTAATAAATCAATGTTTTCTTAAAAGTTTTTTAATGATTTAAAGGGCAGTTATTAAGGAGTATCTGTAAAAATAAAAACACCTTTTTTTATTAAAATAAAGAACCGCTTAAGGCAAAAGTTGTAATTTTGGTATTAGGATTTTAGCATGAACCTAATACATGGATAATTATTCGTTTTTAAACGCTGCTCATACTGCATATTTTGCAGAATTATATGATCAATATTTACAGCAACCAGACACTATAGAGCCTAGCTGGAGAGCCTTTTTTCAAGGATTTGATTTTGGATTAGAAAATAACACTTTTTCCGATGGTACCACCTCACTAGAGGTTCCGGAACAAGTTCAAAAAGAATTTAGAGTAGTAAAACTCATAGATGGATACCGCAATAGAGGACACTTGTTTACTAAAACCAATCCTGTTCGAGATCGAAGAAAGTACGAGCCTACCTTAGACTTGGAAAATTTTGGTTTAGCGCAAGGAGATTTGCCAACGATTTTTAATGCAGGAGAAATTATGGGGATTGGCCCAAGTTCGTTAGAAATAATTGTTAAGCATCTGAAGCTTATATATTGCGACTCTATTGGAGTTGAATATATGTATATCCGAAAACCAGAAAAGGTTGATTGGATACAAAACTGGTTAAATATTAATGATAACCACCCACAGTTTTCAATTGATCAAAAAAAACATATTCTCAAAAAATTGAACCAGGCAGTTAGCTTTGAAAATTTTTTACATACAAAATATGTAGGGCAAAAACGTTTTTCTTTGGAAGGTGGAGAATCCTTAATACCTGCCTTAGATGCTATAGTTGAGGCAGCGGCTAATCAAGGTGTAGAAGAATTTGTAATGGGAATGGCCCATAGAGGACGTCTGAATACCCTAACCAATATTTTCGGAAAATCAACCAAAGATATTTTTAGTGAATTTGATGGAAAGGATTATGAAGAAGTTATTTTTGACGGCGATGTCAAATATCACTTAGGATGGACTTCTCAAAGAGTTACTGACAATGGCAAGCAAATTAACATGAACATTGCGCCTAACCCCTCACACCTTGAGACAGTAGGTGCAGTTGTTGAGGGAATTACACGAGCTAAATTAGAAAACAAGTTCGATGGGAATACAAATAAAGTATTACCCATTATTGTTCATGGAGATGCCGCAATAGCAGGTCAAGGATTGTCTTATGAAATTGTTCAAATGGCAGGATTAAAGGGTTACGGAACGGGAGGAACGGTCCATATTGTGGTTAATAATCAAATTGGATTTACAACGAATTATTTAGATGCACGAACCAGTACCTATTGTACTGATGTTGCTAAAGTCACACTTTCACCGGTAATACACGTAAATTCAGATGATGCCGAGGCAGTAGTTCACGCCACATTATTCGCATTAGACTATAGAATGCGATTTAAGGGAGATGTTTTTATTGATCTTTTAGGTTATCGAAAATATGGACACAATGAAGGAGATGAACCACGTTTCACACAACCTCAACTTTACAAAGCCATTGCAAAGCATCAAAATTCAAGAGATATTTATGCAGACGGATTAAAAGCTGCAGGCTTTATAGATGACGAATATGTAAAGTTATTAGAAAAAGAATACAAAGATTCTTTAGAGCACGATCTTATGGATTCAAGGAAAATTGAAACTACTGTGATCACACCTTTTATGGCTGATGAATGGAAAACTTTTGTTCGTGTTGATGAAGTTGAAATGGCTAAAAGAGTAGTGACAGATGTTTCTAAAAAAAAATTAGATACTGTTGCTGAAACAATAACCACATTACCAAGTGAGCATAGTTTTTTACGAAAAATTGAACGATTAATAGCTGATCGTAAATCAATGTATTTCGAAAAAGATCAATTAGATTGGGCTATGGGAGAATTGCTTGCCTATGGAACCTTACTTCAGGAAGGGTATAATGTAAGACTTTCTGGGCAAGATGTTGAACGAGGAACTTTCTCTCACCGTCATGCTGTTTTGAAAACAGAGAATTCTGAAAATGAAATTATTTTACTTAATAAAATAAGCCCGGTTAATCAGGGACATTTCAGTGTTTATAATTCGCTTCTTTCAGAATATGGGGTTGTGGGCTTTGATTACGGATATGCAATGGCAAGCCCTAACACTTTGACAATATGGGAAGCTCAGTTTGGAGACTTCTCAAATGGTGCACAAATTATGTTGGATCAATATATTTCATCTGCAGAAGATAAGTGGAAACTTCAGAATGGAATTGTATTATTGCTTCCACATGGATATGAGGGACAAGGAGCAGAGCACTCTTCTGCACGAATGGAGCGCTACCTTCAATTATGTGCAAAAGACAATATGTTTGTAGCTAATTGTTCTACTCCAGCAAACATGTTTCATATCTTGAGAAGACAGATGAAAACAAACTACCGAAAACCACTGATAGTATTTACCCCTAAAAGTTTATTGCGACATCCACAAGCAGTTTCATCTAAAAATGAATTGATAGAAGGTGGATTTCAATCATTGATTTCTGACCAAGAAGTAGCTAAAAAAAATGTAACTTCTGTTGTATTTTGTTCAGGTAAATTTTATTATGATCTTTTCAAGGCTCGAGAAGAGAAAGATCGAATGGATGTTGCAATAGTTCGATTAGAACAACTCTTTCCACTTCCTGTAACAGAAATTGAGACTATAATTTCACAGTTTAAAAATGCAACTGATATTGTTTGGGCTCAAGAAGAGCCAAGAAATATGGGTGCCTGGAGTTTTTTATTATTACATCTCCCTAACTCGCAACGTTTTCGACCTGCAACAAGAAGATATTATGGAGCCCCAGCAGCAGGAAGTGCAATACGATACAAACGTCGTCATCAACAAGTAATTGATTATGTTTTTGACCCAAAACAAGATAATTTTATAAGAAAACCAAAGAAATAGATCATGATTTTAGAAATGAAAATTCCTTCACCAGGAGAGTCTATCACTGAAGTTGAAATCGCTCAATGGCTTGTCGCTGATGGAGAATATGTAGAAAAAGATCAGGCAATTGCTGAAGTAGACTCAGACAAAGCTACATTAGAATTACCTGCAGAAGTAAGTGGAATTATAACCTTTAAGGCAGAAGAAGGAGACGCTATAGAGGTAGGAGCTGTGGTTTGTTTAATAGATACCAAAGGTCAAGCTCCTGTTAGTGGTTCTGTTCCGAAAGTATCGGCTACTAAAGTAGTGGCTGATAAACCTACTAAAGCAACAGAATTTCACGAAAAAAATTATGCAATCAATACACCTTCTCCTTCTGCTAAAAAAATTATGAGTGAAAAACGAATTGACCCAAAAGCTATTCAAGGAACTGGAAGAGCAGGTAGAATAACAAAAGAAGATGCTCTTCAGGCGATTCCCTCAATGGGAACCAAACCTGACTGGGGTGATCGTGGTCAAACTAAGAGTAAGCTTTCGATGTTGCGGCGAAAAGTAGCTGAACGCCTGGTACAGGCCAAAAACGAAACAGCTATGTTGACAACCTTTAACGAGGCAGATATGGCGCCTATTTTTGAGCTTCGCAAGAAATATAAAGATGCCTTTCTCGATAAGCATGGAGTTAAACTTGGTTTTATGAGTTTTTTCACTAGAGCTGTAGTAAGAGCTTTGAAGCTTTTCCCTGACGTGAATTCTATGATGGAAGGTGATTATAAAATTACTTACGACTATTGTGATATTAGTGTTGCCGTTTCAGGTCCAAAAGGATTAATGGTCCCTGTAGTTCGAAGTGCTGAAGCGCTATCTTTTAGTGATATTGAAAAAGAAATTGGTCGTTTGGCCGTTCGTGCTCGAGATGGTAAAATTACCGTTGATGACATGACAGGGGGTACTTTTACTATTTCTAATGGTGGAGTATTTGGATCAATGCTTTCAACTCCTATAATTAATCCACCACAATCAGGTATTTTAGGAATGCACAATATTATTGAACGCCCAGTGGCAATTAATGGAAAAGTTGAAGTTCGCCCAATGATGTATTTGGCATTATCTTATGATCACAGAATTATTGACGGAAGAGAATCCGTTGGGTTTTTAATAGCTGTAAAAGAAGCATTAGAAGATCCTTTAAATATTTTGATGGACGGGGAAGCTAAAAAAGCATTTGAGCTATAGCCATAATTTTTGAGTACGGTAATCAATACTCACTTTTTTCTTTTTTAAAAAATCTGCACCCAGAATCCCCTCTATAGGTAGAGTCCCTTGTGATATTAAGGTTTCGTTAATGTATGAAAGGTCTAACAGAACAAAAGCAAGTTTTCCAACATCATGATGTCCTAATTTTAACGTCGCTTTACGAGTTAAAAATGCTCGCATTTTACCTTTATTAGCTCCTGCAGCATCAAAAGAATCTCCTTTACTTCGGAGATGAAATTTTTCTTCAAGTATAGAATGAATACAACTGCTAGAAGCCCCAGTGTCGATTAAAAGTTTTGCAGCAACTCCATTTATATGTGCTTTACAAATAATATGACGCGTTTTGGTATTTTTTAAAGAAACGGAAAGTTTAGATTTCATATGAATCATTTGATATAACAAAATGTTTTAACTCTTTCAAAAGTAATTATTCCAATTAAATTCAAAGGTCTTTTTTGATAGTTAAGTACCTTTGTGATTGTTATTTGTCGAGACAAAACTATTCATATGAAATTCATCGATACCCATACTCATTTATACGCTGAAGCTTTTGACGAAGATCAGCAATTAGTCATAGAAGAAGCAATTGCCGCCGGAGTGGATCATTTTTTTGTTCCAGCCATTGACAGTACTTATGTGCAAAGAATGTATGCTTTAGAAACAGCATATCCAAAAAATATTAATTTAATGGCAGGTTTACACCCTATCCATGTAAAAGAAAATTTTTTAGAAGAGTTGGAGAAAGTAGCGGAACAATTAAAACTTCGAAATTTTTGTGCTATCGGTGAAATAGGAATAGATCTGTATTGGGATAAGAAATTTATTAAGGAACAAAAGCTAGCTTTTAGACAACAAATTATATGGGCAAAACAATATGCACTTCCAATAGTGATTCATTGTAGGGATGCTTTTGATGAGGTTTTTGAAATCTTAGAAGCTCAACAAGGAAATGATCTATATGGTATTTTCCACTGTTTTACAGGCACTCTGAAACAGGCTAAGCAAGCAATAAGCTTAAATTTTAAATTGGGGATTGGGGGTGTGATTACTTTTAAGAATGGTAAAATCGATCAGTTCTTATGTGAAATTTCAATAGAAAATATTGTCTTAGAAACAGACTCTCCCTATTTAGCTCCTGTGCCGAAGAGAGGGAAAAGAAACGAGAGTAAATATTTGATCTTAATTGCAAATAAAGTTGCAAAATGTTATGGGATAACATTGGAAGAAGTAGCCCTTGAAACCTCAAAAAATGCGATTACAATATTTAAAAATCAAAAAATTGATTTTAAAAAGTAAGAATATTTTTTTTAAAAGATATTTTTCGCTTTATTTGAAACTAGATTAAGAGAGGTGGCCGAGTGGTCGAAGGCGCACGCTTGGAAAGCGTGTATTCCAATTGCATTGGAATCGAGGGTTCGAATCCCTTCCTCTCTGCAAAAATTAATATCGTAAATATTTTTTTTTATCTTTAACCGCAATTAATTAAAAAGAACAAACAATTATTTAAAATGAAAAAATTATTTTTTGCCCTTATTATGTTAGGTTTTATGGCTCCTGCCAACGCAACCATTATTACTGCTAATTCATCTGCAGCGGTTGTGATAACTAACTCACAAGATGTTGATGATGATACACAAGCTGAATCAGCGTCTTTTACTCAAGAATTAAAAATACGTTTTATTGAAGGTGGTCCTGGATTTATGGGGATTGTTTTAATTTGTCTAATCTTAGGATTAGCAATATCAATTGAGCGTATTATTTTCTTAAATTTAGCAACGACAAATTCTAAGAAGTTAACAGAGGGAGTTGAAGCTGCTCTTTCTTCCGGTGGTGTTGAAGCTGCAAAAGAATTATGTAGAGATACTAAAGGACCTGTTGCTTCAATCTTTTATCAAGGATTAGACCGTATGGATGAGGGTATTGAAAGTGCCGAAAAAGCAGTTGTTGCTTATGGAGGTGTTCAAATGGGACAATTGGAGAAAAATGTTTCTTGGATTTCTTTATTCATTGCGTTGGCACCTATGCTTGGTTTCATGGGAACTGTAATTGGGATGATTCAAGCCTTTGACAAAATTGAAGCAGCGGGAGATATGCAGCCTTCATTAGTAGCAGGAGGTATTAAAGTTGCACTTCTTACCACTGTATTCGGTCTTGTAGTTGCAATTATCCTTCAAGTTTTTTACAATTACATTGTGGCAAAAATTGATAGTATTGTAAATGACATGGAAGATGCTTCAATCACATTGATTGACATACTTGTTGCACAAAAAAAATAATTAACTTTTAATAGCAATTCATTATGAATATTCAAACAATTGTAAAAATTATTAGTGCTGTTTTTGGCTTGCTAGGCGTTGTGTTCTTATTTAGAATAATTGGCGTTGGTGACGAGGAAATTAAAATGGCTGCCAGCATAGGTGACTATGGAGTAGTTTCTCCTTTAGTATCAGTTGCAATTGCTATACTATTTGTAACAGTAGCAGTAACGGTTGTTTTTTCTCTAATTAATCTAGCATCTAGTCCACAGAAATTGAAAAAATCACTTTTATTTATTCTGTGTTTCATTGTGGTAATAGGTCTAGCTTTTACGATTTCTTCTGGTGTAGAAACTCCTTTGAAGGATGGTGAAATTCTTTCTGCAAGCGGATCTCGATGGGTAGAAGCTGGCATTAGAATGTTTTATATCCTAGCAGCATTGGCAATAGGTTCAATGATATTTTTTGGAGGCAAAAAACTTATTAATAAATAGATTATGGCAAAGAGATCAGCACCCGAAGTGAATGCAGGCTCTATGGCCGATATTGCATTTCTTCTTCTCATTTTTTTCTTGGTAACAACTACCATTGAAACTGATAGTGGACTTAACCGGAAGCTGCCTCCAATGGAAGATCAATTAGATCCTCCAGTAATTAGGCAAAAAAATATTTTTACAGTTTTAGTCAGTAAAAATGATCAACTACTTGTTGAAGAAGAATTAGCTGATATTAAAGACCTACGTTCTTTAGCTATCGAATTTCTTGATAATGGAGGTGGTGTAGGTGATGAAGCATGTGACTATTGTCAAGGAAAAAGAGATGAATCTTCTTCCGATAATCCGGATAAAGCAATTATATCATTAAAAAATGACCGTGAAACATCCTACAAGGTTTATATCGCTGTTCAAAATGAATTAGTAGCTGCCTACAATGATCTTCGTAATCGTGAATTTATCCGCTTAAATCCTAACTTAGGAATTAATTATGTTGAGGCTCAAAAAAAATATGATGATCCCAGAACATCTTTAGATGAACAGGACGAATTAAAGCCAAAGTTAAATGTTGTGAAATTAATGTATCCACAAAAATTATCTGAAGCAGAATCTAGTAAATCAAGCTAAAACTTAAACTATGTCAAAATTCAAAAAGAAAAAAGGATCAGATTTACCTGCAATTAATACTGCTTCTCTTCCTGATATCGTTTTTATGTTATTGTTCTTTTTCATGGTAGCAACAGTTATGCGTGATAGTACATTAATGGTTGTAAATAAACTTCCTGCAGCCGATCAAATTCAAAAATTGGATAAGAAAGACCGCGTAATGTATATTTATGCTGGAAAGCCTTCAAGTCGATATAAAGATAAATATGGTTCTTCGGCTAGGATCCAGTTAAATGATAAGTTTGCAACAGTAAGCGAGGTAGGTGCTTTTATTTTAGCAGAACGCGCTTCTAAACGTCAAGAGCTTCAAAACGTACTGACAACCTCGCTGAAAGTTGATAGTGAGACTAAAATGGGATTGATACAAGATGTTAAACAGGAACTTCGTAAAGTAGGAGCCTTAAAAATTAATTATACCACTCGTATAGGAGACTATACTCAAAATTTGAAGTAACTATCTTTTTATTAAATTTTAAAAAGTGTCTTTAAAAGACACTTTTTTTTTACTTTCAACCCAAAGTGATTTTAAAACGAATATTCTGCTTGTTATATTTCTTCCTATTTATAGGGCTGTTTAGTCACGGATCACTTTTGGCACAAGATGAAACTTTAGCTGATACTTTTTATAGGGAAGACCAAATTTATTTAGGAGTTTCATTTGCAGTATTACTAAGTGATCAACCCGATTTTAAACCGCAAGGCCTTTCAAGACATTTTCAATTTGGGGTGGTTCGTGACATACCACTTTCTGAAAATGGTCAATTTGCTTTGGGTGTTGGCCTAGGAATGAGCTTTGAACGATATAATACTAATGTTATAAGAACAAATGATTTCAATTCAAACATCTCTTATACTGTTTCCAGAAATTTAGAGGATAATCCTTTTTTATTCTCACTTCAATCATTGGACCTTCCCTTAAGTATTCGTTGGAGAAACTCTTCATCCAAAGATTATGTTTTTTGGAGAATATATGGAGGTGTATCATTTCAATGGAATTATAGAATTTATGCTAAAAATGAAAATATGTCTTTTTCAGTTTCGAAAGATATACAAAATATAGGAGCTACAACTCACCTGAGTTTTGGGTATAATACATGGAATTTTTACATAGCTTATAAACTAACTCCTTTTTTCAATCCAATATCTTTTTCAAATGGAGCTACCCCTTTTGATATTTCACCCCTTAAAATTGGGCTTATTTTTTATATATTATAATTCTCTTCGCATTCGGGCAACAGGAATTTCAAGTTGATCTCTATACTTAGCTACTGTTCTTCGAGCTACTAAATACCCCTTTTCTTTTAGTAATCTAGAAAGTGTTTGGTCTGTTAAAGGTTTTTTCTTGTCTTCTTCAATAATAAATTCCTCTAATATTTTTTTAATTTCAATAGAAGACACATCCTCTCCTTCATTATTTTTTAAGCCTTCAGAGAAAAATGTTTTAATTAACTTAACACCATAAGGTGTTTCAATATATTTACTGTTAGCAACTCTTGATACAGTGGATATATCCATCTGAATTTGATCAGCAATATCTTTTAGAATCATAGGCTTAAGCTTTCGTTCATCTCCCGTAAGAAAATATTCTTCTTGATGCTGAATGATTGCTTTAATAGTTATGTATAGTGTTTGATGTCTTTGTTGAATTGCATCAATAAACCATTTAGCAGCATCTAGTTTTTGTTTAATAAAGAGAACTGCTTCTTGCTGTGTTTTAGATTTTGATGAACTATTTTGATATCCATTAAGCATTTCTTTATAAGCATTTGACACCTTTAAATTTGGAGCATTTCTTCGATTAAGTATTACTTCAATTTTCCCTTCTTCAATAGTTAGAATAAAGTCTGGAACTACATGAGTATTTTGAATTGTGTTAGATAACGCTCCACCTGGTTTAGGGTTTAAATTGCTAATAATATCCAATGCTTCTTTTAGTCCCTCTTTAGTAATTCCAACTCTTTCTTGGAGTTGCGCATAGTGCTTATGTGAAAAATGATCAAATTCCTCAGTTATTATTCTTAATGCATTTACCACTTCTGGCCGATCCTTTTTCTTTTTTTCTAATTGTAACTTTAGACATTCTTGTAAAGATCTTGCTCCAACTCCAGGAGGGTCTAATGAATGAACAGCTCTTAATATTTTTTCTAATTGATTATTTTCAACCATTATATTTTGGGTAAACGCCAAATCATCAATTAACTCATAATTTGTTCTCCGGATGTAACCACTTTCATCAATACTACCAATTAGAAATTCTGCAATTTCCATATCATCTTTGCTCAGAATTAAATTTCCCATTTGTTGATGAAGGTATTGGTGAAAACTTATTCCTCCACTTAAGGGTATGGTTTTGTCTTTATCATCTGAACTGTAATTGTTGGTATATAAACGATAAGTTGGAATTTCATCATCACTTATATATTGATCTACATCAATTTCATTTGTATCTATTTTAGATTGGTCATCAAAACCATCTTCTTGGTTTTCTTCTAATTTTTTTTCAATTCCATTTTCTAATGCGGGATTTTCACCAATTTCTGCTTCAATTTTTTGTTCCAAATCAAGTGTAGAAAGTTGTATCAACTTCATCAACTGTATTTGTTGCGGAGAAAGTTTTTGAGAAAGTTTTAGTTGAAACTTTTGCTTGAGCATAATCAATTAAATCTATTATGAAGATACAATTTATAGTAACTATTATTAGAATGCTGCATTTTGGGGTGTTCTTGGGAAAGGAATGACATCTCTAATATTATTCATTCCTGTTGTGAATTGAACTAAACGTTCAAAACCTAATCCAAATCCACTATGTGGAACACTACCAAAACGCCTTAAGTCCAAATACCACCACAATTCTTCTTTGTCAATTTCCATTTCTTTAATTCTTTTTTCAAGAACTTTAAGACGTTCTTCTCTTTGAGAACCCCCAACAATTTCTCCAATCCCAGGAAACAAAATATCCATAGCACGCACTGTTTTGTTGTCATCGTTTCTTCGCATATAAAAGGCTTTAATATCCGCAGGATAATCAAATAAAATAACAGGACAATTAAAATGTTTTTCAACTAAAAATCGTTCATGTTCGCTTTGAAGATCAACACCCCATTCATTTATAGGGAATTGAAATTTTTTCTTTTTATTAGGTTTTGAATTCCTTAAGATTTCATAAGCCTCTGAATAACTTACTCGTTTAAATTCATTTCCAACTACAAAATTTATTTTTTCAAGCAATCCCATTGGACTTCTTTCAATTAGGGGTTTACTATTCTCTTCTTTAGTATAACGTTCGTCAAGAAAAGTTAAATCTTTTTTACAACGACTTACGACTTTCTTTAGCACAGTTGTAATGAATTTTTCAGCTAAATTCATGTTATCATTTAGATCATAAAAAGCCATTTCAGGTTCAATCATCCAAAATTCTGCCAAATGTCTTGTCGTATTTGAGTTTTCAGCTCTAAATGTAGGGCCAAAGGTATAAACTTCTCCTAATCCCATTGCATATGCCTCTGCTTCAAGTTGTCCTGAGACGGTTAGGTTTGTTTCTTTGCCAAAGAAATCACTTTTATAATCAATATCCCCTGTTTTGGTGAGAGGTGGGTTTTTTGGATCTAAGGTAGATACTCTAAACATTTCACCAGCACCCTCAGCATCACTCCCAGTTACTATTGGGGTGTGTACGTGAAAAAAACCTTCTTGTTGGAAAAACTCATGAACTGCAAATGACAACGCAGACCGAACACGCATAACGGCAGAAAAAGTTGATGTTCTTACTCTTAAGTGAGCTTTTTCTCTTAAAAACTCAAGGCTGTGTTTTTTAGGTTGAATAGGATATTTTTCAGGATCAGATACACCTAATAGTACTATTTTTTCAACTTGAAGCTCTATTTTTTGTCCTCCTCCCTGACTTTCAACAAGAGTTCCTTCTAAACGAAGAGCTGCGCCGGTATTTATTTCTTTTAACAATGATTCATCGATAGATTTAAAGTCAATAACACATTGAAGGTTGTCTAGAGTTGAGCCATCATTTAAAGCAACAAATCTATTAGCTCTAAAGGTTCTAACCCAACCTTGTACAGCACAAAATTTACTTATGGTATTGATCTCTAAAACTTCTTTAATCTTCAGTGCTTTCATGTTTTTTTTATTGTTTCCGTTGCTTTTAGAGTAATAATTAAGCACAACAAAGATAAGTTTATTTCAGAAAAATATTAGGACAATATTTCACTTACATTTATTGATCTAAAATCTTAATTCTAGGCTGCTTTAAGTCTTTGGAATTACTAATTGTATCCTCAAGGGATATGAGTAGTGAGGGTAGTAAAATCAAATTAGCTAACATTGCCATAAAAAGAGTTACTGCTACCAAACCACCTAAAGCTTGAGTACCTCCAAAATTTGAAATCAAAAAAACCGAAAAACCAAAAAATAAAACAACTGAAGTGTAAAACATGCTAATCCCAGTTTCACGAAGTGCTTCAAATACAGCTTCCTTAATTTTCCAACCATTAGCAATTAATTCTTGCCTGTATTTTGCTAGAAAATGAATAGTATCATCAACTGAAATACCAAAAGCAATACTGAAAACTAAAATAGTAGAGGGTTTTAAGGGTATACTTGAAAAGCCCATTACTCCAGCTGTTATTATTAACGGAAGAAGATTTGGAATTAATGAAATTAAGATCATTTTAAAGGATCTAAACAAATAAGCCATAAAAAAAGCAATTAATAATATTGCTAATGAAAGTGAGAGAATCAGATTGTTAATTAAATATTTAGTTCCTTTTAGAAACAGCAAAGCCTTACCGGTTAATTCAACTTGGTAACGTTCTTTAGGGAATATTTTTTTAATCGCTTTTCGAAGTTCACTTTCTATAATTTCCATGCGTTCAGTTTTAATATCCTTCATAAAGCTAGTGATTCGGCCATATTGACCTGTTTTATCTACATAGCCATTTAGTAACTGACTATTCCCATTTGCTTTTTTTAAGTAGGGATAGATGAAGCTATTTTCTTGAGTTGTTGGAAGGCTATAATAATTCGGATTTCCATTATAGTAAGCCTGTTTCGCAAACTTAATAACATTAACAACAGATATAGGTGGGGCTAATTCAGGATATTCTTCAATGACTTTTTGTAGTCGATTCATCCGCTTTAAAGTAGCAGGCTTTACAATCCCATTTTCACGCTTACTATCAATCCAAATTTCAATGGGCACTATGCCTTTGAAGCTTTTATCAAAAAAACTAATATCCTTAAAGAAAGGTGCTCTTTTTGGCATATCTTCAATGATACTCCCCGAAATATTTATTTGGTAAATCCCTATAATTCCAGTTATAAGACCTAAAAGTGAGATAATATAAACATTAATTCTTTTTTTACGGACTTTATGCTCCATCCATTTGACGAAATAATCTATTGATTTATTTTTAAGATGCTTTAAGTGTTTCTTTTTTGGAAGCGACATAAAGCTATAAAAAACAGGAATAATCAATAAAGATAAAAAGAAGATGCAAATAATATTAATAGATGCTACTACCCCAAACTCTTTTAATATTTTACTGTTGGTTAGAATAAAGGTCGCAAAACCTGAGGCCGTTGTAAGATTAGTCATTAAGGTTGCATTACCGATTTTAACAATTACTCTCTGAAGAGATTTCGCTTGATTATTATGTTTTGCAACTTCTTGTTGATATTTATTTATTAAAAAAATACAGTTTGGAATTCCAATTACAATAATTAAAGGGGGAATTAAAGCTGTAAGAACTGTGATCTCATAACCGAGCCATCCTAAAATACCAAAAGCCCACATTACTCCAACTGCAACAACTATTAGAGAAATAAACGTGGCTCTAAAAGATCTGAAAAATAGAAAGAAAATGAAAGAAGTAATTAATGTTGCGCCTAGAATAAATAAGCCTATTTCATCAACAATATTTTGTGCATTTAAAGTTCTTATATATGGCATTCCTGAAACCCGAACATCCATTTTAGATTTTTTTTCAAAAGCTTCAGTAAGAGGTATGAATTCCTTATAAAAAAAATCTTTACGCTTAGAGGTGTTTACTATCTGCGGATCCATATAAACCAGGGTTCGTATAGAATTATTTTCTGCGTTATAAATTAAATTATTGTAAAAAGGTAGTTCTAAAAATAGTTTTTCTTTAAATTTTAAAATGGTTAAAGAATCTTTTGCTTCACTAAGTTTTAAGATCTTAAGGTCAAAATTTTGATTCACAGGATTTTTAACTAATTCCTCAATGTTATCAACAGAAAGAACAAAGCTAATTTCCTTAAAATCACTAATTTTAGAATTTAAATCACGCCATGCATTTCTTTTTTCAGGTGTAAAAAACAAAGAATCTTGAACGGCAATTACAATAAGATTTCCTTCATCACCAAAAGTTTTTACAAACTCTTGGTATTGAATGTTTTCGGGATGATCATCAGGAAGTAAGTTTGCCTCTGTAAAGGTGAACTGCATATGCTTCCATTGAAAAATCCAAAACCCGGTTAGGATAATTATACCAGCAAGAATTAGAAGACGATTCCTAAGTATAAGTCTTGCGACTAAGTCCCAAATACTTGATGTTTTTTTCTTCTTCATTAAAATCAATCAGCTACTTTAAAAAGCAAATACTTTTATACAGTTAAAATTTCTTTTTCTTTGCTATTGAAAATCTCATCTATTTTAGAAATATAGATGTCTGTTAATTCTTGCACATCAATTTCACAATTTTTTTGAATATCAACCGACGCATCAGATTTTTTAATATCATCATTAGCTTCTTTTCGAGCAGCACGAATTACAATTTTAGCATTTTCAGTTTCAGCTTTTGCTAATTTTGCTAAATCACGGCGGCGTTCTTCTGTAAGAGGTGGGATATTAATAATAATAGATTCGCCATTATTCATTGGATTAAAACCAAGGTTAGCAACTAAAATGGCTTTCTCAATTTCTTGAAGCATTCCTTTTTCCCATGGTTGAACAGTTAGTGTTCTTCCATCTGGAGAATTAACATTGGCAACCTGGCTAATAAGTGTAGGTGTCCCATAATAATCTACTTTTACACTTGAGAGCATAATTGGATTTGCTTTTCCTGCTCTAATATTGAGCATTTCTTTTTCTAGGTGAACCAAAGCTTGCTCCATGCTTTCCTTTGCTGCGTCAACGATAAACTCCATTTCTTCCATATCTAAATTTTACAAGTCTACTCTAGTTCCTATATTTTTTCCTCTAACCACATTGATTAAGTTATGTGGCGTGTTCATATCAAAAACAATAATTGGTAGTTTGTTTTCTTGACTTAATGTGAAAGCAGTAGTGTCCATTACTTTCAAACCTTTTTTAAGAACATCATCGAAAGATAAGGTATCAAATTTTATTGCTTCTTTATTCTTTTCAGGGTCTTCATTATAGATACCGTCTACTCTAGTTCCTTTTAAAATCACATCTGCATTTATCTCTATAGCACGTAATACTGCTGCTGAATCTGTAGTGAAATAGGGATTTCCTGTGCCAGAACCAAAAATCACTACTCTTCCTTTTTCAAGATGTCGGGTTGCCTTTCTTTTAATAAATGGTTCGGCAATAGCCTCTATTTTTATAGCAGTTTGAAGTCGCGTAGGGATATCATTGTTTTCAAGGGCACTTTGCAAAGCAAGACCATTAATTACTGTTGCTAACATTCCCATATAGTCTGCTTGAACTCGGTCCATTCCTTTGCTCGCTCCAGAGACTCCTCTGAAAATATTGCCTCCACCGATTACGATAGCAATTTCAACTCCTTCATCAAAGACTTTTTTTATTTCTTTTGCATAACTGTCTATTTTAATAGGATCAATTCCATGAGTTTGACTTCCCATGAGGGCTTCACCGCTTAATTTTAGTAGTATTCTTTGATATTTCATTTAGAGGATTGTATAAACAAATATAAAAATTTAAGCAGAATTTATCCTTCTTAAATCTTAACATTATAAAAGACTTGTTTCAAATGATGTTTTTATGGGAGGTTATTATCATATAATATTAAGTTATTTTCGTGTTATATTTTTTTCTGAAGCAGGATTAATTACGCTTTCCATTGAAAAGGCATTTTCAATTTTATAATCCCCTACTCTAGTTCTTTTTAGAGAAGAAAGATGCGCACCATTAGATAACGATTTTCCAAAATCATGAGCTAAACTTCTTATATAGGTTCCTTTACTGCAGCGAACTAAAAAGTCAACTTTTGGAAGGTTGATTTTTATTATTTTGAATTCATGGATATTAACAGTTCTTGGAGTTATTTCTGGATCTTCTCCAGCTCTTGCATATTCGTATAATCGTTTACCATTTTTTTTTAGGGCAGAAAAAACAGGAGGGTATTGTAAGATTTCTCCTGTAAATTTAACCGTAGTATTAAAAATTATTTCTTCAGTAAGTAATTTTGTATCAAATGTCTGATTTATGGAAGTTTCTAGGTCGTATGAGGGAGTTGTAGCGCCCATTAAAAACGTTCCTGTGTATTCTTTTTCAGTTTCTTGAAGGGTACTAATTGATTTGGTCTTTTTACCTGTACATATTAATAAGAGACCAGTGGCTAGAGGATCAAGTGTTCCTGCATGACCTACTTTGATTTTTTTGAGACCACTTAGATTTTTAAGATGCCATCTTAATTTATTAACGACCTGAAAAGAAGTCCACCCAAGAGGTTTATTGATTAAAAACAGTTTTCCCTCTAGTAACTCTTCAGGAGTAAAATGTTGATTAAAAAAGTCCATAAATCAATGCTGTTCCACCTACTATTATACAGTAAAAACTAAAATACTTAAGTTTGCTATTTTTAACTAAAATAATCATCCATTTACAGGCAAGAAGACCGGTGATAAAAGCAAAAATAAAACCAACAATAAGAGGCAGTAAGTCAATATCGTGGTTTAATTGTCTAGAATCTATAACTGTTTTTGCCATGCTTCCAAAAATAAGAGGTAAAACCATTAAAAAAGAAAAACGAGCAGCTTTCTCTCTTTCTATTCCTAACAAAACTGCTGCGGCAATAGTTGATCCACTTCTTGAAATTCCAGGCAGAATTGCAATTGCTTGAATTAAACCAAGAATCACTGCATTTTTAATAGACACATCCTTAGTTGATTTTTTTGCTTTATCTGCCCAAAATAGAATAACTGCTGTAATGCATAACATAGCTCCAACTAAGACCATATTCTGCAAAAATAATACTTCAATGAAATCCTGTAAAAAAAGACCTACAAATACTGCAGGAATCATAGATAAGATTATTTTAAAGCTAAATTGAGTGCTTTCATTCCAGTTAAATTTTATAACTCCTTGTAATAATTGTAAAATATCTTTTCTGAAAAACACAATGGTACTTAGTGCAGTGGCCACATGTAAAGTGAGGGTTAAAAAGAGGCTCTCTTGTGCATTAGCTCGGTTTCCGAAAATAGTTTTTACTATTTCTAAATGCCCACTAGATGAGATCGGTAAAAATTCAGTGAATCCTTGGATGATCCCTAAGATTATGGCTTCTAAATAGTTCATTTTTTAACAGCTTCTTCTGTCAAAATAGAATACATGGCAACACCAAAGCCAATTAGGACAAGGGAAGGAGCTAATCGAATGCGTGTGAAATTAAACATAGCTTTATTGAAATAAAGGGGGTCATCACTTCCGCCACCTACCATCAAGACAAATCCTAAAGTAATAATTGCCAAGGCTAGGAATAAAAATCTGTAGTTACGTTTCTTGAATAATTTTTTTTTGGGAGTATTGGATTGTTTCATGTTTTGAAATATATTAATAAATGGCATCTGTTTTAAGGTTTAAGTACCGTTGTGTTGCAAAAAAAGTACTGATTCCTGTAATGCCTATCCCTAATAGTAAAACACTGCCGAAAACAACAGAAAGTTCAAAGGGGTGTTGCATCATATTCAATTCTGGAAACCGTTTGTTAATTTGAAAAAGTAAAATGGTTAGTCCACTTAGGGCAATAAGTGAACTAAAAATACCTAGGCGAAGATGTATCCATATAAATGGTCTTCGAATAAAAGATTTTGTAGCTCCTACCAATTGCATTGTTTTAATGATGAACCTTTTAGAATAAATTGATAAACGTATAGAACTATTGATTAGTAATAAAGCAATTAAGATAAATAAGCCAGTGGTTATTAATAATACATTGGTAATTTTTCTAATATTTTCATCTAAAAGAGTTACAAGTGGTTGGTCATAAACTACTTCATTTACAAAATCATTTATCTCAAATTCTCTTTTAATTTTCGTTAAAGAAAGTCTATTTACAAAAGCCGCATTAAAATAAATGTCAATAGAATTCAATAGTGGATTATATCCTAAAAACTCAATAAAGTCCTCTCCAATATCTCTAGCATATAATTCTGCAGCTTCTTCTTTCGGAGTGAATCTCACTTTTTTTGTTGCTGAATTAATTTGAATTTTTTTTTGTAATTGAGAAATTTCAACATCTTTGGCATTGTCTTCAAGATAAATAGTCATTACAATTTGTTCTTTAAAATGCGATGCAATATTTTTTGTATTGAGCAAGAATAATCCTAATACACCAACAAAAAAAAGGACAAAAGAAATGCTTATAATTACCGAAAAGTATCCTGTAAGTAGTCTTCTTTTTTGATATGTTTCCTGAAAGCTTTTAGCCACAATCTTATCTTTTTGTAAAAATATAAAAGAAATCTAAGACCACAGAGGGATAAAAAAATCTTTTTGCTTTTTAACATTCCATCAATAAACGTATTTTTGTGCCTTTCATAGCAATCAACAAATCAAACAGTGGAATACAATTTTAAAGACATAGAAAATAATTGGCAGAGATACTGGGCAGAACACGAAACCTTTAAAGTTTCTAACCTATCTAAAAAACCTAAATTTTATATTCTAGATATGTTTCCTTACCCTTCAGGTGCAGGACTTCATGTTGGACATCCACTTGGTTATATCGCCAGCGACATATATGCACGTTTTAAAAGGCACAAGGGTTACAATGTTTTACATCCACAAGGTTATGATTCTTTTGGACTACCTGCTGAACAATATGCTATTCAAACTGGACAACATCCTGCAAAAACGACAAAGGAAAATATTTTACGCTATAGAACACAGCTTGATCAAATGGGATTTTCATTTGACTGGAGTAGAGAGGTAAGAACATCAAGTCCGGATTTTTACAAGTGGACTCAATGGATATTTTTAATGCTATTTGATCATTATTATTGTAATAAAGCAAATAAAGCACTCCCTATTTCAAATCTAATTAAGTGTTTTGAAAAAGAAGGGAATATTACTGTAAATGTAATTTCTGATTCAAAAGTTGACTCTTTTTCTGCTATGGAGTGGAAATCTTTTGATAGTTTAAAACAACAGCAAATTCTTTTGGCTTATCGATTAACATACCTAGCTGAAGCTGAAGTAAATTGGTGTGCTGGACTAGGAACTGTTCTTGCAAATGATGAAATTATAAATGGTGTTTCAGAACGTGGTGGATTTCCAGTAAATAAAAAGAAAATGAAACAATGGAGTATGCGAATTGGAGCTTATTCTGAACGTTTGCTTTTGGGTCTTGATAAGATTGATTGGCCAGATTCATTAAAAGAAATGCAACGGAACTGGATTGGAAAATCTATTGGCGCAAAAGTATTCTTCAAAATTGAGGGTCATGATGCTCAAATTGAAGTTTTCACCACTCGTCCTGATACTGTTTTCGGAGTTACTTTTATGACCCTTGCACCTGAGTTAGATTTGGTTGGTGAAATAACAAAACTAGAACAAAAAAAAGCTGTTAACACATATGTATTGGAAACCCAACAGCGGACTCAGCGGGAGCGAATGGCAGACATTAAAAACATCAGTGGAGTGTTTACTGGGGCATATGCGTTGCACCCTTTAACAAATGATAAAATTCCCATTTGGATAGGTGATTATGTATTAGCTGATTACGGCACTGGTGCTGTAATGGCTGTTCCCTGTGGAGATCAGCGCGATTATGATTTTGCTAAACATTTTAATATTCCAATCAAAAACATTTTTAAAGGGGCTTCTATTGAGAGTGAAGCATATACTGACAAAATAAATACTGTTATTGATCATTCAGATTTTTTAACAGGGCTTCAATATAAAGATGCAATGAAATCGATTATTAAGGTTTTAGAAGAAAAAGGATGTGGTCAAGGTACCGTAAATTATAGACTTCGTGATGCAATTTTTAGTAGACAACGGTATTGGGGAGAGCCAATTCCTATATATTATAAAGACGGAATGCCGCAGCCATTAAGTTTAGAGGATTTACCTTTAAATTTACCTGAAGTTGAAAATTATTTACCTACCCCAGAAGGAGCTCCACCTCTTGGGAATGCTGTTATATGGGCCTGGAATGAAAAGGAGCGATCTGTAGTTTCTAATAATTTAATAGATCATAAAAAAGTATTCCCATTAGAATTGAATACGATGCCAGGTTGGGCAGGCAGTTCTTGGTATTTTTATCGCTATATGGATGCTCAAAATCGAGAAGCATTTGTAGGTAAAGAAGCAATGGAATATTGGCAAGATATAGATCTTTATTTAGGGGGAAGCGAACATGCAACAGGACATTTATTGTATTCCCGGTTTTGGCAAAAATTCTTGTTTGATATAGGCTATGTAAATGTCGATGAATATGCTAAAAAATTAATAAATCAAGGAATGATTTTAGGCACTTCTGCCTACATGTATCGCAAGCCTGGAACACAAACATATGTGTCCAGAGATCTTTTCAAGTCCTCAGATGTATTAGAACCAATAAGAGTAGATATTAATTTTGTTAATGCCTCAGATGAATTAGATGTAGCCAAAGTGATTCAATGGCAACCACAATTTGCAAAAGCTCAATTTGAGCTTTGTAACGGGGTCTATAAAGTTGGGCGTGAAGTTGAAAAAATGTCTAAGTCAAAGTATAATGTTGTAAATCCTGATAAGATATGTGAACAGTATGGAGCAGATACTCTCCGAATGTATGAAATGTTTTTAGGGCCTATTGAACAAGCAAAACCATGGAATACTGCAGGAATTTCAGGGGTATTTAACTTTTTGAATAAATATTGGCGCCTTTTTTATAAGAATGAAGTGTATATTGTCAATGACATTAAGCCTGATAAAAAAGCCTTAAAAGTTCTCCATGAAACCATTAAGAAAGTAACTACAGATATTGAATCTTTTTCTTTCAATACTTGTGTAAGCACTTTTATGATTTGCGTAAATGAGCTTAACAGCTTAGAGTGTCATAGTAAAGAAATTTTGAGTCCACTTACTATTTTACTTTCTCCTTTTGCTCCGCACATTAGTGAAGAGCTATGGTGTAGATTAGGAAATACAAGTAGTATTACTAACGTACCTTTCCCTATATTCAATAAAGCTTTCTTGATAGAGGACAGTAAGAATTATCCAATATCTTTTAATGGTAAAATGCGATTCACTTTATCACTTTCTTTGTCTTTAAATAAAGATTTAATAAAGAAAGCGGTTATACAAGATTCTAGAACTGAAGAATACCTTAAAGGGAAGACTCCAAAAAAATGGATAATTGTACCGAATAAAATTATTAATATAGTATTCTAATGACTGAAATACAGATAGAAATCATTGGCTTAATAGCTGCTGTATTAACCACCTCTTCTTTTATGCCTCAAGTATATAAAATTTGGAAGTTAAAGAGTTCCGATGGCGTTTCGTTAAGTATGTATCTATTTATGTTTACTGGAGTGGTGATGTGGTTTTTATATGGTATTTTGATTGATAGTGTAGCGGTAATTTCCGCGAATTTTGTTGCAGGAATTTTACAACTTATTATTATTTATTTCAAATTAAAATTGAAATAAAAGAACTTGTCATGATTTTTTTCCAAACAATAATAATGAGAGGTTATTATAAAATCATTATTCCAACTTTACTAGCTAATATTGATGTATGTAATTGATAAACAAATTCAAAAGTATTCTCATTTTAACCTTCAAAATAGAATATTTGACATAAAGAAATTGCAGAAAAAATGTTTTTAAAACCGGTCAATAAAAATTATTTAGTAGCTTCATTAGCTGCAATAAATTATTTCATATTTCAAGTTTTTATAAGAAGAAGAAAATAATCACAAAGTTATTTGTCTATTAAGTTGTTGTTGAAGAGATATAAAGGTTTCTGTTCTAGAAACACCTTCTACAGATTGTATTTTTTTATTAAGTAATTCCATTAGGTGCTCATTATCTTTACATAATAATTTCGCGAAAATACTCCAGTTTCCTGTAGTGTAATGGCATTCAATTACTTCAGGAATATTTTTAAGTTGATTCACTGCCTCTGGATTTCGCATGGCTTTATCTAAAAATACACCAATAAAGGCAACTGTTTTAAAGCCTAATATTTTTGGATTAATAATAATTTGGGAGCCTGAAATAACCTCTCCTTTCTCTAATTTTTTTAATCGCTGGTGAACTGCAGCTCCAGATATGCCTGTTATTTTTGAAATTGTTAAAATTGGTGTACGGGCATCTTGCATAAGTGTTTTCAAAATGACCTTGTCAATACCGTCAATAATAACTGTTTGTTCTATAATCTTCATAAGATTAGTGTTAGACTACGATTATTAATAAGATAATTACATTAAACATAAATTATTTTAATTAAGCATCAAATTACTTTTTTAAATTAAAATTACACCATGTTGTTCTCCAATAGTTTTTTTTTCTTAGAATTATAAATTTAATTTATTGCATATTTAAAAAGAGTAAGATTATGTAGAAGTATAATTATTTTTTTTGCTTTTATTTTAGAAACTTTTAAAGTAAGTAATTTAAAAGCATTTTGACACAAACCTATTTAAATAATTATAAAGTTGCAGTCCTTTATCTTTATCTCTTGCATGGACAAGTATCTTAATGTAATTTTGGAGAATTCTTTATTTAAGACTGAATATTATTTATTCAGATTTTTTTCAATATATTTTTCAATTGCCATAGTCATCGAAGGCGTTTCTGGCGTAGGTGCTTTAATATCTATTCTTAAGCCAGCTGCTTCTGAAGCTTCAATTGTCGAATTTCCATAAACAGCAATCCGTGTTTTTTTTTGTTCAAAATCAGGAAAATTTTTAAAAAGCGACTCAATTCCTGAGGGACTAAAAAAGACAAGAATATCATAATATACATCTCGTAAGTCTGAAAGATCACTAACAACTGTTTTGTATAAAATTGCACGTTGCCAATTAAGAGTTGATTTGTTTAAAAATTCAGGTACATCTGGTTTTAACATATCAGAAGTTGGAAATAAAAAGGTTTCTTTATTAAATTTTTTAAAAACCGCTTCTAAGTCTTCAATTTTTTTTTCACCTACATAAATCTTACGTTTTCTATATACTACATATTTTTGAAGGTAGAAGGCTACAGCTTCAGATTGGCAAAAATATTTTGTTGAATCAGGCACTGCGAATCGCATTTCTTTACAAAGGCGAAAGAAATGATCTACAGCATTTCTACTGGTAAGGATAATATTTTGAAAATTGTTAAAATCAATCTTTTGTTGACGAACTTCTTTGGCGTTCATTCCTTCTACATGGATAAAAGGCCGAAAATTTATATTTAGCTTGTATTTTTCTTCAAGTCTACTATAAGGGGATTTCTCATTTGAAGGCTCGGGTTGTGAAACCAAAATAGTTTTAACTTTCATAATATGAATAAATTACAATCTTGTTTCTAGAAATAATATATAAAGCCACATCCAAGGGGCAATTTTAATGTTGCAAAGATAAAAAATTAAATAAAAAAGATAACCTGGTTGTAATTTAATAATAGATAATATAATTTTCAATTGATTAAATAACCACAACCCTAAAATAATAATTAATGACACTGAGAGTAGCAAGAAGTAAGTGTCTTTGGTATAGTGATTAATAAATAAAAGGATTAGCAAAAAAAAAGAAGTTTGGGTATTTTTTGTAAAGGATTTAAAGAGAAAAATATTTAAAATTTTAATTAACTTTAAAGACCTCAAAATAAATTGATTAATAAAAAAGCGAATTGTAATTATGCTAAAAAGAACTGCTAAATAACAATAAAACTCAATCCCGTTAATAATAGGGTTAAAAATATAATTATTGATACTTAACAAAAATAGTCCCATTGTGTTAGCCATAAACAAAAAACTAACAAAGTTAAAGCGCTCTAAATAATTATAATTGTGATCATTTGCATGTTTTCCAATATACAAACTAGAAGAAAAAATTCGGAGAATATCCACAAACCGTTCGTGATTAATATAATTCAGCATTACAAAAAGGATCAGATTGAAAAGAAAAATTAAACTGATCCAATCTTGGTGAATATTTGTATTGTAAATCAATTCTCCCATATAACAAATTTACAAGTTTTTTAAAAAATTAATATACGTTTCTTGGTGATATGTTGTTAATACATTTGCTATTTTTATGTCATACTATGGAACAAACACTTATTATCATTCCAACATTTAATGAAGCTGAAAATATTAAGGCTATTATTACAGCTATTTTCGCCACAACCTTAGATATCAATGTTTTAGTTGTTGATGATGAATCACCTGACGGAACAGGTGCTTTAGTTTTGGATTTGATGACTATTTATCGGCAAAAGTTATTTTTAGAATCGCGTAAAGAGAAAAGTGGGCTGGGTGCTGCATATGTTCATGGTTTTAAATGGGCGTTAAGACACAAGTATGACTATATTTTTGAGATGGATGCAGATTTCTCTCATAATCCGAGTGAACTTAAACCGATGTTAATACTTTTGAAAGCAAATTTTGATGTGGTTATAGGATCTAGATATGTTAACGGAATTAATGTTGTGAATTGGCCTCTTAATAGAATTCTTCTATCTTATTTTGCGTCAATGTATGTCCAATTAATAACAGCGATGCCTATAAAAGATCCTACCGCTGGTTTTATAGGATATAAAAGAACAGTTCTTGAGTCCATTGCCCTAGATGATATTAAATTTGTAGGATATGCGTTTCAAATTGAATTAAAATATAAGGCTTGGATAAAAAAATTCAAGCTATTTGAGCATCCTATTATTTTTAAAAATAGAGTTTTAGGTAAGTCTAAAATGAGCAGTAATATTATTTGGGAAGCACTTTATGGAGTATTATTTTTGCGGTTGAATAAACAAAGATTTAAATAATGCAAAAATTAAAAATAATCAATGCTAAAATAGTTAATGAAGGTGAAATTCAAAAAACCGAAATTTTAATTATAGGTGCAAGAATTGCTGTTATTGGTTCCAATATCAAGGTTGAAGATGAGGTTGAGATATATGATGCTGAGGGTTATCACGTTCTTCCCGGAATAATTGATGACCAAGTACATTTTAGAGAGCCAGGACTTACTCATAAAGGAACAATAGCAACGGAATCTAAAGCAGCTATTGCTGGTGGAATCACTTCTTTTATTGAAATGCCTAACACCTTTCCACAAACTACCACAATTGAAGAATGGGAAAGAAAAACTAAACTTGCTGGAAACGTATCTTTTGCTAATTATGCATTCATGTTTGGTGGTACTAATGATAATTTAGATGAAATCTTAGCCTTGGATATTAAGCGTGTTCCTGCACTAAAAATATTTTTAGGTTCTTCAACAGGAAATATGTTGGTAGATAACCCTAAAATAATTCGAGAAATTTTCAATAATACAGATCTAGTTATTGCTGTTCATTGTGAAGATGAAACTACTATTAGAGATAACATGAGTAAGGCCGAAGTGATTTTTGGTGAAGATATTCCAATAGAGCAACATCATATTATTCGAAGTGAGGAAGCTTGTTATTTATCATCTTCTCAGGCCATAGCTCTTGCTAAAGAAACAGGAGCTCGGTTACATGTTTTCCATATTTCTACTGCTAAAGAATTGTCTTTATTTCGGAATGACATCCCATTGAAGGATAAGAAGATAACAGCTGAAGTTTGTGTTCATCATCTGTGGTTTACTTCAGATGATTACTCCTTAAAGGGAACTAATATTAAATGGAATCCTGCGATTAAAACCAAACAAGATCGTGATGCCCTGTGGGCAGGGCTTAATTCAGGTTTACTAGATGTAATTGCTTCAGATCATGCACCACATACTATAGAAGAGAAAGCTAATAAATATAAAGATGCACCCTCAGGAGGGCCTCTTGTTCAGCATTCACTTCCTGTTTTATTGACAGCTCACCATCAAGGTAAAATTACATTGGAAAAAATTGTAGAGAAAGCATGTCATAATCCTGCAATTTTATTTGATATTAAAGAAAGGGGTTACATAAGAGAAGGATATTTTGCCGATTTAATTTTTGTAGATTTAGATAAAGAACATTTAGTGGAAAAATCTAGTCTTTTATATAAATGTGGATGGTCACCTTTCGAGGGTTCTACTTTTAAAGGATTTGTTGAACGAACTCTTCTGAATGGTCAATGGGCATATAAAGATGGAGAAGTCCAGCCAGTATCTGCAGCAAAGGCCTTAATATTCGATAGATAAAATGAAATTTAGAAAACTATTTTTTTTAGAATTAATCGTTATCATTCCTCTTTTTGGTTGTGTAGACTCAGGGAAAGTGTTGAAACCAGCTAATTTAATTAGTGAAAATCAAATGGAACAAATTTTATACGATGCAACTCTTATGGAGGTGATGAGCACTTTCTCTAAAAAAAAACCAGCTTTTGAAGCTATTTTAGGAAAATCATATTTATATAAAAAATACAGTATTGATAGTCTTCAGTTAATTGAAAGCGAAAATTATTACGCAAAAAATCCACGAATTTTTCATCGCATTCATTCTGCTGTTTTAAAAAAAATGGATAAGGTGAAAGATAGTTTGGACTTATTGGTAAAAAACAAAAAGTAGATTATCTAATAAAGGAAGTTCCAATTCTTTTTATTGTTTCATCAATATTGCTATAATGAAAATTAATTGCCCCGCAAATTTTAGAGCCGTCATAATTTTGATTGCTTGTTAAAGTTTCAATTAAGGCAATACTTAAAAATTTTTTTCGAATACCCATAATTCTTAAAATTTTTTCAAATACAAAAGCACTGTAAAGAAACCATTTTTTCAAGGGTATATATGGTGGTTTTATATCTATTGAAGCCGCAATTTTGGAAAGTAATTCTTTTTGAGAAATGTTTTTTGCTACAAGTATAAAGCGCTCGTTTAAAATATCTGACTCCATTAACTTCATGAGAACATTCACTACATCTTCAACAGTGACTACTGCTGCGCTTCCAGTGGGATAGAATCTCATACCATTTGCAACATCTCTGAATAGTGTCGCAGTACTTCTTCCCCATAATTCACCTGCTAAAATAACCCCAGGATTTACAATTACAACATTTAATCCTTCCTGTGAACCTCTCCATACCTCAAGTTCAGCTCCATATTTAGAATGTGCATAAGCGGTATGATTTTGATCTGAATTCCAGCTAGAATCTTCATCAGCTGTTATGATATTTTTTTCTGCACCAATAGCAGCAATAGAGCTAACATAAACTAATTTTTTAATTTTGTGTTTAATTGATGCATTCACAATATTGGCAGTTCCTTCTATATTACTTTTCATCAATTTTTCTGCCTTAGAATCAGCAAGTGTTACTTTTGCAGCACAATGATATACATAGTCAATGTTTTTAAAAGCATTATTTAGCAAAGTAAGATCATTTAAGGGTGCTTTAATCCATTGAATAGTCTTAAAGTCTTTAGGATGGTTTGGTGATAGACTTTCAAAAAGTGTTTCTATTTTTTTTAAACTCTCTTCTCTTCGGTAAGTAGCTACTACTTTAGTGTTTTGTTTAACACATTTAAGTAGTAAATGAGCTCCCACTATACCGGTACCCCCTGTGACTAATATCATGTCAACGAAAGTACAATTTTTAAATTTTGATTTTTGGTTTCCATTCTAGAAATCTATCTTTGTCTCAAAAATTTATGCCAACTAATTTTGTACAAGAGATCAAATGGCGTGGTTTACTCCATGATATCATGCCAGAAACAGAAACTTTTTTACTTGAAAATGCTACCAAAGGCTATATAGGTTTTGATCCTACAGCAGATTCGCTTCATATTGGGAGTTTAGTTCAGATTATTATATTAATGCATTTTCAAAAACATGGCCATTCACCCATCATTCTCTTAGGTGGAGCTACTGGAATGATTGGTGATCCATCCGGAAAATCTGATGAACGAAATTTATTGGATCAAGATACCCTTGAAAAAAATTGTACTGGCATAGAAAATCAATTACAAAAATTTTTAAATTTTACTACTTCGTTACCTAATACTGCCCAACTCGTTAACAATTATGACTGGATGGAATCATACAGTTTAATTGATTTTTCTAGAGAAGTAGGAAAGCATATAACAGTAAATTATATGATGGCTAAAGAATCTGTAAAAAAGCGATTGGCTTCTGAAGCTAAAGTAGGAATGTCTTTTACTGAATTTACTTATCAATTATTACAGGCTTATGATTTTCTACACTTATACAAAACGAATGATTGTAGACTTCAATTGGGGGGAAGTGATCAATGGGGAAATATTACAACCGGTACTGAATTAATTCGAAGAAAAGAAGGTGGAAAAGCATATGCAATTACATGTCCTCTAATAAAAAAGGCAGACGGAACAAAATTCGGAAAAACTGAAGACGGTAATATTTGGTTAGATAAAAATAGAACGTCTCCCTATAAGTTTTATCAATTTTGGTTAAATACTTCAGACGATGATGCCTTGAGTTATATTAAAATATTCACTTTTTTATCAGAAAAAGAAGTCGATCAAAAAATTAAAGAGCATAAAAAATTCCCTCACTTGAGACTCCTTCAAAAAACAATTGCCCATGAAGTAACAATACTTGTGCATGGGAGTGAAGAGCTTGTTAAGGCTCAGGAAGCTTCTCAAATTTTGTTTGGAAACACTACGAGTGAAGCTCTTCAAAATTTAACACCTGATACTTTTTTGGAATTGTTTGAAGGTGTACCTCAAGCAGAAATTGAACGAAATTTAATCAAAGACGGGATTGATATAATAGGAGCACTTTCGATCTTATCGGGCTTTTTAAATTCAAACGGTGAGGCAAGACGGGCTTTAAAAGAAAATTCGATTTCTGTTAATAAGCTAAAAGTGACGCAAGATTTTATCATTACTGAAAAAGAATTAATTGCTGATCAATATGTTTTATTACAGCGTGGTAAAAAAAACTATTTTATTTTAAAGATTATTACCTAAACTGATATCAGGTTACAGCCTCTTATTTCCGCAGTATCAAAGCGACCTAAAATTTCAAAACTCCCATCCTTATGAGTTTTACCTAAATCTTGGGTGGCAATAAAAGCACATGACTCAACATTAGCTAAATCAATTATGTTTAATGCGCCTGTTTTTTCTTCTTGAATTATTTCAAATGGATCATCAGTAGAACGAATTAAAACTTTCATCCAAGGGGGGCAATTATAAAGACCATTTTCTTTAGAATAGGCTTGGCTCATTAACTCTGTCATTCCATATTCAGAATGTATGTTTTTAACACCAAAACCTTTTTTAAATGAAGAGTGTAATGCTTCGCGCACCAATTCTTTTCGCATTCCCTTCATGCCTCCTGTTTCCATAATTATTGTATTATTTAGATTTAATTTATTTTTTTCAATAAGTGTTAAAAGTGCAAAAGTAACACCAAGTAAAATTGTTTTTTGTCCCTCTTTTTCAAGTGTTTGAAGAGTATTAATTAATTGATCCCACTCATCTAGATAAAAACCACTTAACGGATGTTTTGATTGATGAATTAGTTGATTGGTCATATAAACTAAAGAAGAATTTTCTCTTTCTAAATAAGAAGGCAGTAGAGCAAGTAGTGCGTAGTCTTTAATAGATCCGTAAAACTTATTAAATCCTTTCTCAAAACTTTTATGATAGATGTTTAAATCATTTACGAAATGTCTAGAGGCTGTTTGCCCTGAAGTTTTACTAGATAAAAATATTTTTTCTGGAGTTTTAGAAATACAACTTACTGTATGTGATTTAAAAAACTGAATGGGTAAAAATGGGATTTCATGAACCTCAGTAACTTCCGAAGAAGCATTATTAGTTAAGTCACAATATGATCTATATACAGTATTATTCTCATATTGGTATTTGAATAATTCTAGTGCATGTTGCTTAAATTGAATAGGGGATATAATTTCATCAAAAGCATGTAAAACTGTATTCATAAGAATATAAAATTAAAAAAAAAGATAGTAGTTTAATCTATTAATAAAAGTTTCAGCAAATATTTTTTTGATAGAATTTTTAATAATATCAGTTAATTTATTTTATTTAATTGAGCATTTGATTTTTAATTAAAATGATTTATTTTAAAAACATAAAAAGTTAGTGTTTTGTTAATATTGAGGACACATCATTAATTTTAATAAAACATTAAATTTATACTTTAAAAAATAATGAATAAAAAGGATATTAAGATTTTACTGGTAGATGATGAGCCAGACATCATAGAAATTGTTAGGTTTAATCTTGAAAAGGTTGGATATCAGATTTTTACTGCCTCTGATGGTTTGGAAGCACTTAGAGTTGCAGAAAAAGAATTACCTCACTTGATAATACTTGATGTAATGATGCCTAATTTAGATGGGATTGAAACATGCGAAAGACTTCGTAAAGATAGCCGTTTTAATGATACTGTCATTATGTTTTTAACAGCTAGAGGAGAAGATTATTCTTATGTCGCTGCTTTTGAAGTTGGTGCAGATGATTACGTGACTAAACCTATTAAGCCAAAAGTCTTAGTTTCTAAAGTAAAAGGACTGTTGAGAAGGTTTAAGGAGGTTTCCCCTAATGACAAAGCTTTGGAATTCTCTGATTTATCGATTGATAAAGATAAATATAAGGTAGTTTTTAAAAAGCAAGAGCTTTTCTTGCCTAGAAAAGAATTTGAACTTCTATACCTTTTGGCCTCAAAACCAGGAAAGGTTTTCAAGCGAGATAATATAATGGAAAATGTTTGGGGGAACGGAGTTATTGTTGGTGACAGAACGATTGATGTTCATATCCGAAAGCTTAGAGAAAAATTAGGCGACCATTTTTTAAAAACTGTTAAAGGAGTTGGCTATAAATTCATTGAACCTGAAAATTAATTTTGTGTCATCATTAAATCATAAATATTACAGTATATTAATCTTAGCATTAGCTTCTTTTTTTGCTATTTCACTTTTTTTGTTAAGCACTTTTTTTTTTGAGATTTCAATGAAAAATATAATTTTTCCACTTTTTATATTTTTCATGTTTTTATCTATCATTTCTTTTTTTCTTATATCCTTTATCGTTAAACAAATAATTTTTAAAAAAGTAGTCAAAATATATAAGGATATTTTTCCAATTCTGGTTTCTCCCAACCCTATTGGGAAGTTAAAAAAAATAGATTCATTAGTCTATTATTTAAAAAAAATCTCCTCTGAGCAAGATTTGAAAATGGAACTATTGAAGAAACAAGAGAATTATAGAAAAGATTTTATAGGTAATATCTCGCATGAATTAAAAACTCCACTATTTACTATTCAGGGGTATATTTTAACATTATTGGAAGGGGATATTAAAGATGATGAAATTCGGGAAAAGTATTTAAAACAAACGGCTAAAGGGGTAGATCGCTTAATGTTTGTAATAAATGACTTAGATATGATTACCAAATTTGAGTCAGGAATTGAATCCCTAAATAAAATAGATTTTGATTTAAGAGAAACAATAAAAAATGTATTTGATTTATTGGAAATCGATGGGATTCGAAATGAAATAACACTAAGGTTGGATCGAAATTATGAAACACCTATTAATGTATTTGCTGATGAAGAACGCATTCAACAAGTGCTCACAAATTTAATTATTAATTCACTAAAATATGGGATTAAAAAGGGCGTAACAGAGGTAAGTATTGAACATACGAATGATTCTAAAATATGGGTTCGAATTAATGACAATGGGGATGGTATAGCGAAAGAACACCTGCCACGTTTATTTGAACGCTTTTATAGAGTAGATAAAGGTCGTGGCAGAGGCACAGGTGGCTCTGGACTTGGATTGGCTATTGTTAAGCACATTATTGAGGCTCACAATGAAGAAATATTTGTTGAAAGTAAAGTGGGTATCGGGTCTGAATTTTCTTTTTCACTTTCAATCATACCTTCAAAGGAGAATTAAAATCCTTATTTTCGCATAAAACATAAAGAGGGTGGGGAGTAAAAATAAATTAAAACGTTTTAGGGAAAACGAAACTTTTCCCAACGTTATTCAGCCAAAGAGAGATGATGTTTTAAAAGGAAAATTTCCCTATGTGGGGACTTGGAGAAAGGATTTTTTTAAAAATAAAAACCCAATTGTTTTAGAATTGGGTTGTGGAAAAGGTGAATATACGGTTCATTTAGCTCAGCGAAGTCCACATATAAACCACATAGGAATTGATATCAAAGGAGCGCGTTTCTGGCGTGGTGCAAAAACAGCAATTGAAGAAGGATATACTAATGTTTGTTTCATTAGAATGCAAGTTGAATTAATTGTTCAGTGTTTTGCCGAGGGAGAGGTAGACGAAATATGGATTACGTTTCCAGATCCTCAAATTAAATATAAAAGAACTAAACATAGGCTAACTCAACCTGATCTTTTAAAAACCTATAAAACTGTCTTGAAATCTGGAGGATTGATTCATCTTAAAACTGATAGTGAGTTTTTATTTGGATATACTCTAGGTGTTGTATCTCAAATGGGAGTAATTAAATATGCCCATCATGATATTTATAATAATAGTGATGCACCAGATATTGCAACTGAAATTCAAACTTTTTATGAAAATCAATTTTTAGAAAAGAAGAAAGCCATTAGCTACATGAATTTTACACTTTAAAATGCCAAAAGAATTTTCTTTTTTTTATAATGTTTATAAAGTGGTTAAATGTATTCCTGAAGGAAAAGTAACTACTTATGGTGCAATCGCAAAATATTTAGGATCTCCTCAGAGTTCGAGGATGGTTGGTTGGGCGATGAATGCTTCACATGTTCATTCTGACGTTCCTGCACATAGGGTGGTAAATCGTTTGGGATTATTAACAGGAAAGCATCACTTTGGAGCAGATAATATAATGGAGCAATTATTAGAAAACGAAGGTGTTAAAATTAAAGAAAATCAGATTCAACAATTAAATAAATATTTTTGGGATCCATCCAAAGCACTTCCTCCTTTTTAAAATATTTTATCTTTTGATATTAAAACCTTAAATGTATATTTGTAGCTTATGTTAATACATTTATGAAAATCACTAAAGAAGCTGTATTTGAAGCACTTAAGAAAATTTCTCTTCCAGGAGAAGGCGGTAATATAATTGATAAAGGTGCTATATCTAATATTATGATTTTTGGTGATCAAATTGATATTGATATTCAGCTTGAGAATCCTAGTTTACAGGCACGTAAAAAATTGGAGGTAACTATTCTAAAAATAATTCATGAATACGTTTATGAAAAAGCTAAAATTAAAATAAACATTAAAGTTGTTACTCCTGAAGTAGCATCTAAGCCAAACTTAATTAAAGGGAAAAGAATATCGGGTATAGAGAATATTATTGCTATCTCCTCTGGAAAAGGTGGTGTAGGAAAATCTACTGTCACAGCAAATTTAGCAGTAACATTAGCCCAAATGGGATGTAAAGTAGGTGTTTTAGATGCAGATATATATGGACCTTCCATTCCAACAATGTTTGATATGGAAGGTGCTAGGCCTCTTTCGGTTCAAGTAGATGGTAAATCTAAAATGGAGCCTGTTGAAAATTATGGTGTTAAAATTTTATCTATTGGATTTTTCACTAAACCCGAGCAGGCAGTCATTTGGCGTGGTCCTATGGCCACAAAAGCATTGAATCAAATGATTTTTGATGCTGCTTGGGGAGCACTAGATTTTCTTTTAATCGACTTACCCCCGGGAACAGGTGATATTCATTTAAGTATAGTTCAGTCGCTTCCAATTAATGGAGCTGTAGTCGTTAGCACCCCACAAAATGTAGCCTTGGCTGATGCTAAAAAAGGAATTGCAATGTTCCAACAAGAAAATATAAAAGTACCTGTACTGGGAATTATTGAAAATATGAGTTATTTTACTCCTGAAGAACTTCCAAATAATAAATATTATATTTTTGGAAAAAAAGGTGCAGAATACTTAGCGAAAGACAAAGAAGTCCCTTTTTTGGGTTCTTTGCCGCTAGAACAGAGTGTGCGAGAGGCTGCAGATTTCGGAAGACCTGCAGCCCTTCAAGAAGGGACTGCCTTAACTACAGCTTTTGCTGAAATAACTAGAAAATTAGTATCTCAAGTTTTATTAAGAAATAATAATTTACCTCCAACTAAAGCAGTTGAGATAACTAATTTAGTAGGATGTGAAGCTATTAAAAATTAAACCATGGAATCAGAAGTAGTAAAAGCAAAAATATTAGAAGCTTTAGAAGAGATTCGACCTTTTTTAAAATCTGACGGAGGAGATATTTCTTTGGTTTCTGTTGAAGATAATAAGCACGTAAAAGTTCAATTGCATGGAGCTTGTGTGGGTTGTAGTGTCAATCAAATGACACTAAAGTCTGGAGTTGAATTAACCATTAAAAAGTATTTACCACAAATTGAAACAGTTACAAGTATAGAGCCAAATCTAAATGATTAAAACGGATATACTAATTATTGGGGCAGGACCTACAGGTTTATTTGCTGTTTTTGAAGCCGGGCTTTTAAAACTTAAATGCCATTTGATAGATTCTCTCCCAATGCCGGGTGGTCAATGTGCTGAAATTTATCCCAAAAAACCAATTTATGACATTCCTTCACACCCAGAAATTCTTGCAGGTGATTTAGTTAAGAATTTAAAAAAGCAAATTGCACCTTTTCAACCTACTTATACATTGGGTGAAAGTGCTATAAGTCTTGTAAAGGCAGACGACAATAATTTTTTAGTAACTACTAATAAAGGAACCCAACATTTAGCACCTGTAGTTGTAATTGCCGGAGGTTTAGGCACCTTTGAGCCTAGGAAACCACCAATAGAAGGATTAGAAAATTTTGAAGGAAAGGGAGTAAATTATATTATTAAAGATCCTGAGGTTTATCACAATAAAAAAGTAATCATAGCAGGAGGAGGAGATTCCGCTTTAGATTGGACTATTTTTCTAGAAAATATTGCAGCTTCTGTTACTTTGATTCACCGTAGAAATGAATTTAGAGGTGCTTTAGATTCAGTTGAAAAAGTACAACAACTCAAAAATAAAGGACTCATTCAATTATTAACACCAGCTGAGGTAATCGCCCTAGAAGGGGATGATTTTTTAGACTCAGTTATAGTTAATCATTTAGGTGATTCAAAATCTATTGAGTGTGACAGCTTTATACCTCTTTTTGGTTTAACACCCAAGTTAGGTCCAATTGCAAATTGGGGTTTAGAAATTAAAAAAAATGCAATACTAGTTGATAATTCATTAGACTATCAAACAAATATTCCTGGTATTTATGCTATTGGAGACGTGAATACTTATCCTGGTAAGTTAAAATTAATATTATGTGGTTTTCATGAAGCTACTTTAATGTGTCAGAGTGCATTTAAAAGAATACATCCAGACAGAAAAAATGTTTTGAAATATACTACAGTGAGTGGTGTGGCTGGTTTTGACGGTTCTCTAAAAGAAGCTTCAAAATCTTTTATAAAAGCAATAAAATAAAATGCTAAAAGATATTACTATTCATTTGATAGATCGAGAAGGAATATCTCATACTCTAAGTGCTCCTTTAGATATGCAGTTGAATCTAATGGAAATTTGCAAAGCACATGAGCTTCCTGTAGAAGGTACCTGTGGAGGAATGGCAATGTGTGCCTCATGTCAATGCTATATTGAAAGTAGCCACTCAATCTTAGAACGTTCTGCTGACGAGGAAGCAATGCTTTCGGAAGCTTTTTATGTAAAAGATAATAGTAGGTTAGGGTGTCAAATTCAAATGTCAAATGCTATTGATGGATTGATAGTTCGTTTGGCTCCTTCTGAATAATGTGGTAGTTATTTAATTTATTAAAACTATTTATTAGATATTGACAAAATGAATAAAAAAAAACATTTGTGTGCTTTATTTGATTTGGATGGGGTTATCGTTGATACAGCAAAATTTCATTTTTTAGCTTGGAAAAAAATAGCAAAAAATATTGGTTATGAATTAACCCATGAAGACAATGAGCAGTTAAAAGGAGTAAGTCGTCAGGATTCTTTAAATATTATTTTGGATTTGGCAAATGTTACTATAGATTTAGAAGTTTTTAATCATTATTTGCTTCAGAAAAATAATGATTATTTGCTTCTTATTCAATCTATATCTCCTAATGATATTCTTCCGGGAATATCTGAAGCATTAACTTTTTTGAAAGAACGTGGGATTAAAATTGGTTTGGGTTCAGCAAGTAAAAATGCAAAAATTATACTTCAAAAATTACAATTAATGGATTATTTTGAAGTGATTATAGATGGAAATATAGTTATTAAGGGTAAGCCAGATCCAGAGGTTTTTTTAAAAGGCTGCAGCGCATTAAATGTTCCCAAGGATAGATGTATTGTTTTTGAAGATGCATTTGCAGGGATACTAGCCGCTAAGGAGGCAGGAATGACTGCCGTTGCATTGGGAGACAAAAAGTTTTTTTCAAATGCAGATTTTTGTTTTTCAGATTTTACGCAATTAAACATAAAAGTACTTTCAAATCTTTTTTAATTTTAAACTAAAATAATTCATTTTTTAATTAATATAAAGTCTTGTGAAAAACTCATATTTAGATGTTCACCCATGGAAGATTATTGAAAAAGGATTTAATCCTAACAGGGTGAAGTCTTCTGAAAGTATTTTTAGCCTAGGTAATGGTGCCATGGGGCAACGCGCAAATTTTGAAGAATATTACTCAGGGAATACTTTTCAGGGAAGTTATATTGGTGGTGTTTATTATCCAGATAAAACACGTGTAGGTTGGTGGAAAAATGGATACCCAGACTATTTTGCTAAAGTTTTGAATGCACCAAGTTGGATTGGAATACATCTAGAAATTAATAAGGTTCCTTTAGATTTAAATACGTGTAAACAAGTAAATGGATTCTTCAGAGAACTAGACATGAAAACGGGAATTTATACTCGCTTTTTTGAAGCTCAAATTACGGATGACTGTAGAATTGAAGTAACAGCTAAGCGTTTTCTTTCAATGGATGAAGGTGCACTTGGGGTTATTCATTATTCAGTGAAAGCACTTAAGGGAGCTTGTGAAATTTCTATTGATTCTTTTGTAGATGGACATATTACCAATCAAGACTCTAACTGGGATGATCCTTTTTGGGAACATCAACAAAAGACAGTTTCTAATGAGTTTATTGCTTTACATTCAAAAACATTAAAAACCGAATTTGAGATATGTACTTTTGCCCAAACTAATCTAATAAATAGAAATGAAATCATTTCTTCTAATTTTAAAACCAAAGAAAAAGCATGGCGATTAAGTCAATGTAGTAGTATTTCTTTAGCTGAGGGAGAAAAATTCACTCTTTTAAAATTTGGAGGATATATCAATGGAATGAATCATTCCGCTTCTCAATTTAATATCAAAGCACTTGCAGTAATTAACCACGCAAAAGAAAAAGGTTTTGACAAACTAATTACTGATCAAAAAGCCTCATGGGCAAAAGTCTGGAAGCAATCCGATATTGTAATAAAAGGAGATGATAAGGCTCAGCAAGCAATACGGTTTAATATTTTCCAACTCAATCAAACCTACAACGGAAAAGATGCCCGTTTAAATATAGGTCCAAAAGGATTTACTGGCGAAAAGTATGGTGGGAGTACTTATTGGGATACCGAGGCTTATTGTTTGCCTTTTTACATGGCCACAAAAAACCAAGATATAGCACGTAATTTATTAAAATACCGATATGAACATTTAGATAAGGCCATTGAAAATGCTGAAAAATTAGGTTTTTATAATGGTGCTGCCTTATATCCAATGGTAACAATGAACGGAGAAGAATGTCATAATGAGTGGGAAATTACATTTGAAGAAATTCATAGAAATGGAGCTATTGCTTTTGCAATCTTTAATTATGAGCGTTTTACAGGTGATACCACTTATATTCCGGAGATGGGACTTGAGGTGCTTATAGCAATTGCACGTTTTTGGACACAAAGGGTCCATTATTCTGATTTTAGAAAAGCTTATGTGATCTTGGGTGTAACCGGCCCAAATGAATATGAGAATAACGTAAATAATAATTGGTATACAAATTATCTTGCAAAGTGGTGTTTGAATTATGCTAAAGAGCAAGTATTACAAGTTGCTGTAACAAATCCAAAACGCTTTGAGGAAGTAAAAAGTAAAATTAATTGGAAAGAAGATGAAGTCAATCAATGGGAAGCTATTGCAGAGGCAATGTATTTTCCAAAACATCCTACAGAAGATCTTTTTTTACAACAGGATGGCTTTTTAGATAAAGAATTATTTCCTACCACTAAAATATCTAAACAAGAACGTCCTATTAATCAGCACTGGTCTTGGGATCGAATTTTACGTTCTCCTTATATAAAGCAAGCCGATGTATTGCAGGGATTTTATTTTTTTGAAGATCAATTTGATATTAAAAGTTTGGAACGACATTTTGATTTTTACGAACCATTTACTGTCCATGAGTCTTCTCTGTCACCATGTGTTCATTCTATATTGGCCGCGAAATTAGATAAAATGGAACTGGCATATTCTTTTTATTTACAAACATCACGTTTAGATTTGGATGATTACAACAATGAAGTGGAAGAAGGCCTACATATTACTAGTATGGCAGGAACTTGGATGAGTATTGTTGAAGGTTTTGGTGGTGTTCGTTTAAAAAATAATGAACTTCATATCAATCCAAAATTACCTGTACAATGGAAAGAATATTCTTTTAAAATCAATTTTAGAGGTACTTTAATTAAAGTTCAAAAAACAAAAGACGGCACTAAAATTAAGCATAACAATATTGAATTAAATGTATTTTGCGAAGACAAAATAATTTAAAACAATATTTCATATTAAAAGATATATTAGCTTTAGCTAAATAATTGAATTAAAACAATGAGAAATATCACCATACTTTTAATCACTATTCTTATTGCTTCTTGCCAGTCAACTAAAGAAGAAGCTAGATCTCCTCAGCCACGTCCTGAGGTTAATGATATTCTAACTCCAATTTCAAAACAAAACATTGCACACTCAGTACTATACGAAGCAAATATTAGACAATATTCTAGTGAAGGAACTTTTAATGCTTTTACAAAAGATTTGCCTGTTTTAAAAAAAATGGGAGTAAAAGTTATTTGGTTAATGCCTATCAATCCGATTTCTTCAACTAAAAGTAAGGGACCTTTGGGGAGTTATTATGCTATTTCAGATTATACCAAAGTAAATCCAGAGTTTGGAACTTTAGAAGATTTCAAATTTTTAGTAAAAAAAGCACATAGCCTTGGTATGTATATTATTTTAGATTGGGTTCCTGGACATACTGGTTGGGATCATGTTTGGATGGAAGATAATAGCGATTTTTATCTAAAAAATAAAAAAGGAGAAATAATTGATCCCATAGACTTTAGAACTGGGAAATCTTTTGGTTGGACGGATGTAGCAGATTTAAATTATGATAATTTAGAAATGCAAGAAGCTTTAGGTAAAGCAATGTTTTATTGGGTTAAAGAAATCAATATTGATGGTTATAGAATTGATCAAGCCTATGCCGTCCCGCAAGCCTTTTATGACAAAACTTTTAAGGCGTTACGTGAAATAAAGCCTATTTTTCTTTTGGCGGAAACAGATATTTATCACCCTGGAGGTTTAGGTCTTATAAGTAAGTTTGACGCTTCCTATGATTGGCCCGGACATTCTTTATCTAAAGATGTGGCAAAGGGTGTTAAGTCAGCAAACGATTTCGCAAAACATATAGACCTTACTTTAAAAAGATATGGTAAAGAAAATATACTTGTAAATTTCGTTTCTAATCATGATGAAAATTCTTGGAATGGAACAATTAAAGAAAGTTATGGACCTGCTAGCCACGTTTTTATGGCATTAAACTATACTACCCCTGGAATGCCTTTGATATATTCTGGTCAAGAATATGATTTAAACAAAAGACTTCGCTTTTTCGAAAAAGACAGTTTTCCCAAAAATACAGGGAAGACAATGGAGTTATTGTTGCAGTTGGGAGCATTAAAAAATAATCATAAAGCACTTGCTTCTGGTAAAAATGGTGGTTCATATAAACGATTATTAAACACTAAAAATAAGCAAGTCTTTTCTTTTGAACGTGGAAAAGAAGGCGATACCCTAGTGGTTATTGCAAATTTAAGTAAAGACTATGCCCAATTTACTATGCCATTAGAGGGAATGTATCGACGCTATGAAGATTATAAACCAAAACGTCTTTCTGCATCCTATCAGTATGACATGAAACCTTGGGAGTTTTGGATATTAATAAAATGAATAAGAAACTCCATTTTTCAGCCATTTTCATTAGTGTGATCATGACAGCATGTTCTACTTCTATAAATCCCTTAGTTATTGGACATCGTGGAGCTCGAGGCCATATTGCTGAAAACACACTTCCTTCGATTTCTAAAGCTATTAGCCTTGGAGTTGACGGTGTAGAAATTGATGTTTTTCGTTGTAAGAGTGGAGAGCTTGTGGTTTTTCATGATCAAACCCTTGAGAAGTTAACTAACGCTTCTGGATATATTGAGCAGCTAGATTTAGATTCTGTAAGGAATATTAAAGTATTAGACCATTATACTATCCCTACCCTTGATGAAGTTTTAGATTTGATTGATGGTCGTATTTTGTTAAATATTGAATTAAAAGGAACTCAAACAGCACTTCTTACTAACCAACTTTTACAACGCTATTTTGAGGGAACTAAATGGTCTCCTGATAAAATAATTATCTCAAGCTTTAATTGGGAGGAACTTGAAATATTTTATCAAGCCAATTCAAATGTTCCGATTGCTATTTTAACTGAAGACGATCCTTTAGATGCTATAGCTATTGGCAAAAAATTAAATGCCATAGCCATTAATCCTGACTATAAATCATTGGATAAAAACAATATTGAAAAAATTAAAAAGGCAGGTTTTGAGATTTACCCATGGACAGTAAACACTCATGAAAATATCTTAAATTTAATTGATTTAGGCGTTGATGGTATTATTACTGACTATCCTGAACGAGTACTTAATCTATGGAACTCCTCACTTTAGAAGTTGTTTTAAAAGTATTAATTTAAATATAAGATTGCACCATTTAAAAGGGTTGCAAAGCAAACCCAGATTAATTAGGGGTATAGCATGTAGGAAGATAATTTATCTACTATCCTAAACCATTTAATAGTTCGTTCTATAAGAATCAAAAGCACTATTATCACTAGAAGTCCTACTAAAGGATTCTTTAATCCAAAGAAAACTAGGGACCAAAGACCATTAAAAATAAGTTGAGCACCAAAATGATAGAGTGCAGTTTTGCCGCAGAGATGCCTTCTTCCAAAATACCAAACACGTCCAGATGCCCAGCCCATTAAAACATATAATAGTGTCCAAACTTGGGCAAATAACCAGTTTGGTGGAGAGAAAAAAGGTTTAGTTAAGCCAGCATACCAAGAAACAATTACCGGTTGGGTTACTTTGCTCGAGAGAAACCCTACTGCAACCGATAGTACAATTCCTGAAATAATAGCGAGTATAAGTTTTGACTTCTGAAGTTTCATGACATCGAAAAGCTACACAAAAAAACCATTTCCAATAATTCTCATTAACGATTAGGATTAAGACTGTATCTTTGTAGTTTATGGATATAACATCATTTATTTCTAAAAAAGCTTCTCCTATTTCATATGCAACATCTTGGGAGGCACCAAGTAATATTGCACTGGTTAAGTATTGGGGTAAGTACGCAGAACAATTACCTAAAAACTCTTCTTTAAGTTTTACACTATCAAATAGTTCTACAAATACTAATGTTGTTTTTACACCTCATTCAAAATCAATCCCTGATTTTGACTTTTATTTTCATAACGTTCAAAAAGAAGATTTTAAACTAAAAATCGCTATTTTTTTAGAAAGAATACATTCTTATGTCCCATGGATTGGGAACTATCATTTATCAATTAAAAGTGAAAATTCTTTTCCTCACAGTAGTGGAATAGCATCTTCAGCTTCATCAATGGCTGCTTTATCTTTATGCTTGATGGATTTGGAGCAACAACTTTTCCCAGAGATGAAAAGCCGTTATTTTCATCAAAAGGCTTCTTTTTTAGCTCGTTTGGGTTCAGGGAGTGCTTCTAGAAGTATTCAAGGACCCGTAACACTTTGGGGAAAAAATGAGATACAAAACACAAGCTCTGATTTATATGCCACACCTTTTGGCGAATCATTACATCCGGTATTTAAAACCTATCAGGATACTATATTATTGATAGATAAGGGCACTAAACAAGTTTCAAGTACTACAGGTCATAATTTAATGCATGCACATCCATTTGCTGAAAATCGATTTCTACAAGCAACAAACCATTTGTCTTCTCTACATACCATAATGAAGTCAGGAGAATTAGATGATTTTATTCATATTGTAGAATTAGAAGCACTGTCATTACATGCTATGATGATGACTTCATCACCTTATTTTATTTTAATGCTACCCAATACGTTGGCAGTTATTCAAAAAGTATGGGCATATAGAGAAAGCACTTCTATCCCATTGTGTTTTACTTTAGATGCTGGTGCCAATATACATTTACTCTATCCAAAAGAATATAAAGATGTAATTCTTGAGTTCATAAATAGGGAGCTTGCTCCATTTTGTGAAAATGGACAATACCTTAAAGATGAAGTTGGGTTAGGGGCTAAAAAAATGTAACTTTGAAGTTCATGAAAGGGCCGTTATTTTTTGCTAAAATTTTACTTTTTGGAGAATATGGAATCATCAAAGATTCTAAAGGCCTTTCTATACCTTATAGTTTTTATAGAGGTGCTTTGAAAATTCCTTCTGAGAATACGTTGGTAAATAAATCTTCTCACGATAAGTTACTTGCTTTCTCTGAATATTTAAAAACCTTAGATGATGATTTAGTTTCTTTTAACTGGGTACAATTAGATCATGATTTGGCCAAAAAAATGTATTTTGACAGCAGTATTCCTCAGGGATATGGTGTAGGTAGTAGTGGTGCTCTTGTGGCGGCTATTTACGATCAGTATGGCATAAATAAAATAACAGTATTAGAGAATCTGACCAAAGATAAATTACAATATCTTAAAACCATTTTTGCTGAAATGGAATCCTTTTTTCACGGACAATCTTCTGGTCTGGATCCTTTAAATAGTTATTTAAGTTTGCCTATTTTGATTAAATCAAAAGAACATGTTGAAACTACTGGAATTCCCTCGCAACATATTACTGGAAGTGGTGCTGTTTTTTTATTAGATAGTGGAATGATTGGAGAAACAGCACCCATGGTCTCTATTTTTAAAGAGAACATGAAGCAAGAGGCATTTAGTACTATGATGCGTGAAAAGTTTATTAAATATTCTGATGAATGTGTAGAAGATTTTCTAAAAGGTAATATGGTATCATTATTTAAAAACATAAAGTCATTATCGACTTTAGTTTTACAAAATTTCCAACCTATGATTCCCGATTCTTTTCATGATATATGGTTACAAGGTATAGAATCTAATGAATACTATCTCAAGCTTTGTGGTTCAGGGGGTGGTGGTTTTATGTTAGGCTTTACACGTGACTTTGAAAAAGCTAAAACAGCGCTAAAGGCATATCCTCTTGAAGTGGTATATCAATTTTAAGAAATTGGTATGCTATTATCTAATAAACAGCAACGTTCCCTTTTAAAATTAGTAAGCTTGTTTAGTCTTGTGCGTGGATACAATATTATTGTATTAATTATTGCACAATACTTAACAGCTCGCTATATTTTAGCACCACAACTTTCTTGGTGGACCTTACTTTTTGATATAAAATTCTTCAGTATTGTTATAGCGTCAGCACTCACAACAGCTGCAGGGTATATTATTAATAATTTTTATGATGCCTCCAAGGATCAAATTAATCGTCCTAAAAAATATATTCTAGAGCATTTAGTATCACAACAGATTCAATTGGTATTATTTTTAATACTAAACATGACGGCTTTTATATTTGCTAGTATAGTCTCTTTTCTTGCTGTATTATTTTTTCTATTATATATGTTTGCTATTTGGATATATAGTTTTCGCGTTAAACGTCTTTTTTGGCTAAGTAATTTATATTCTGCTTTATTGATGATTTTACCATTTTGGGCAATTACTCTGTATTTTAAAAATTTTGATATTTTAGTTTTTTATCATGCAGGCTATTTATTTTTTTTAATTCTTGCGCGAGACATTATTAAAGATTTAGAAAACTTAAAAGGCGATTGGGTTCATCGCTATAAAACACTCCCTATAGTCTTTGACAATAAATCAACAAAATGGATTACTACTTTGTGTTTATTGAGTTGTTTAATTCCAAATTTTTATTTAATTCAGTATCCTTTGGGATTAATGTATTTCTATTTTGGAATTAGTCCGCTATATTTGATTTTGGTTTTAATATTCTTATGGCGAGCTAACGATCAAAAGACTTACCTTTGGCTGCACAATTTAATCAAGGCGTGGATTTTAGTAGGAGTATTAAGCATTAGCCTAATACATAAAGTTTTTTAAAATTCATCACTAAATTTAACCGAAATGAAATTTCACAATAATTCTACTGAAATTAAAGTTACTAAAGTCCCTCCAAAAAAGGGAGATACTGTGCGTTTAAATAAGTTTCTTTCAAACGCAGGGTTATGCTCACGAAGACAAGCTGACGAGCATATAGCCATGGGTCTTGTTCATGTTAATGGTAAGATTATGACTGAAATGGGATATCAGGTAAAGTCTAATGATGAAGTTAAATTTGATGGTTCAAGAATTCAAAAAACCCCTCCTGTATATTTATTACTTAATAAGCCAAAAGGTTTTGTGGCTACATCACAATCTGGAGTTACAAGTAAATCAGTACAGGAGCTAATTAGTTCTGCTGTTAAAACAAAAGTTCCCCCAATTGGTGAGATGGGGCGCCCCATGACTGGCCTACTTTTTTTTACTAATGATGAGGAATTGCGTAAAAAATTAAATAAATCAATATCCATTCCAATGGTTTATAAAGTTGTTTTGGATAAAAATGTAACCTCTGAAATGATGAAGCAATTAAAGCTAGGACAGCTTGTTTTTGAAAAGACATATAAAATCACTGTTATTAGTCATGTTGATGGTAAAACTAAAAAAGAAGTTGGTATTGAAGTTCATTCAATAAGTCCCTCTATTATTGTTAAGCTTTTTGCAGCAGTCGGACTTACTGTGATTTTAATTGACAGAGTAGTCTTTGGAGGATTAACTAAAAAAGAATTACCCAGAGGAAACTATAGAAAATTAAACTCTAAAGAAGTTGGTTTTTTGAAGATGCTCCCCTAGTGCTCCTTTTATTATTTCATAAACGAAACATGTGTATACAAGAAGATATGCTGGTAAGGTCCAAATCAAATCTTCTTTAAATTCCTCTGAACCATAGGCACTATAACTCCAAAAAACAGTTAAACTCCAAAGTATCGGATAGACATACCCTGTTAAAACACCCAAAATAACTAGATTAATAATATACCAAGGGTGAACAGTGGTTGCAATAAAAAAGTAAGAGCTTAGTAAGAAAAGGATGCTTTTTAAAACAGACTTCAGATCTCTATTTGATCGTAAAAAGGTAAAGATAAATACTAATCCCAAAGTTATAAATGGAGTTATTTTCCCTAATTTTCTAATAATATTATAGCCCTTAACTTCGTAGCCAATAGAGCGGACTATATTATAAATACTTCCATTGAATTCGAAAGTAGTAAACCAAAGATTAATAGTGTCTCTATAATTAGAAATCATTTGTTCTTGCCAGAAAGGATACCAAAGAATGAGTGAAAATATAAAAATAGATAGGATGAAAAAAATGAATTTCCTCAAATTAAGGAATCTAAAAAATAAGGGTACAATTAATAGAGGTAGTAGCTTTGTCGCTATTGCAAGTGCCATAAATAAGCCTCCAAAAACAACTTTTTTATCAAATAGACATAGAATGCTGGCAAGTGTAAAGCAAATCATAAAAGCCTCACCATGAAGGTTCCCAATTCCTTCAATGATAACAAGTGGATTCAGGAAATACCAAAGAATATGTTCGGGATTTTGGTTTATTTTTTTAAGTAAAGTAGTTCCTAAAAAAAATACAATGATTTCGCCTGTAAAATAAATAATTCGCAAACTCAAAACAGGGTAGAGTAAATCTCCTTTATTAAAATAGCCCATTATTTGATAAAGGTACTGACTTAATGGAGGATAGTTGGAAAAGTTCCCTGCACTTAAATCGCCCATTGACTCATATAAAAGCTGTGCATTGGGGAAATAAATATAGGAGATCAAAACTTCTGGGGTATAGATGTATGGGTTAACTCCTAATAACTGAATGGATCCATCCCAAATAAAACGATAAAAGTCTTGAGAAAATTCTGGAATATGAAATATGAAAATAGCTCTACTTAAAACTCCTAGCAAAAAAATATTTGTCAGAGAATTGAAATGTTGTGCCCAATACCAAAGTAAGATAAAAAGAAGTGAAAAGATACTTAGAAGTGGAAGTGTATTTTCTCTTTTAAGTTCATGTTCTAAATAATAAAATCCATACAAAATAACTGTGAGTAGAACTGCATGGGTTAAGAGTTTTTTTATTTTCATAGTAATATTAAGTTCGTTTCATACCATAGTATGTTATGCTGCTAAACCCAATAAATAATAATAGATGAAAAGGAAATAATCCAAAATCACCTTTTTGAGAAACTGTAAATGCACTGACCATTCCAAAGAGGAAGTATAAGGCAAAAAGAAGTTCAATAAAAGTATAAATTGATTTATTCTTTTGGGTATACTTATTATTTTTTATTCCCTTTTTTTGTTTGCTGATATTAAATTTAGGGGTCCGAATGAAGACACTTTTTTTACCCAAATACCCTTCAAGAACGGCTATAGTGTTGTGGAAAGCAAACCCTATAGCCAAGCAATAAAAAAGAAAAAACCTTTTTATGTAAATTATAAATGAATTCACTCCTCCACCAAACAAATACTTATGAATAGACCAATAACATATAAAAAAGATTAGAGTGCTTACAATAAATAATCCACTTAAATTAAAAAGAAAATTTAGATTTTCATACCTTTCTTTTATAAATAAAAGCGGTACACTAAGGCTAGCTGCGATCAAAACACATAAAAACATACTACTATTGAGGAGGTGAAAAAACGCGTTAAATTTAGTGGAAAATGAGATCTTTTTAGAATTAATAACCCGTCCTATCATTTTCCTAAAATTTTCTGCCCCCCCTTTATTCCATCTAAATTGTTGAGACCGAATAGCACTTAGTGTTATTGGTAATTCCGCAGGAGTTACTACAGTGTCTAAATAGTAAATTTTCCATTGCTTTAGTTGGGCTCTGAAGCTTAAGTCTAAATCTTCAGTAAGGGTGTCACCTTCCCAATTACCAGCGTCAATAATACATTTCTTTCTCCAGATTCCTGCAGTTCCATTAAAGTTTATAAAGTGATTTTGTTGATTTCTTCCAATTTGTTCTAAAAGAAAATGTGCATCTAGCGCGAAACCTTGTGCTTGTGTTAATATAGAATACTCTCTATTTAGATGTCCCCAGCGCGTTTGAATTACTCCAATTTTAGGGTTTGAAAAATGAGGAACTGTTTCTAGTAACCAATTGGGATGTGGTAAGAAATCTGCATCAAAAATTGCAATAAGATCACCTGTTGCACTTTTTAATCCTTCTTTTAAAGCTCCGGCCTTAAATCCTGTTCTTGTATTTCGGATTACGTGTTCTATTGGAGTCCCTTTCTCTTGCTGTATTAAAATTATTTTTTTTGTCAATGATAAGGATTCATCGGTAGAATCGTCTAATACTTGAATTTGAAGTTTTTCTTTAGGATATTCTAGAGCTGAGATGCATTGAATAAGCCTTTCAATAACATAAATTTCGTTATAAATCGGAAGTTGAATAGTTACTTTTGGAAGTTCTTTTAATTGATTTATATGCGAAGCATTTGTTTTTTTGTTTTTTTTATATAATAAAAAATATCGCAACATATTCAGTTGTGTTAGGCTGTAAATAAAAATAATAAATAAGCAAAAAATATAGACACTAAAAATACCGTAGGATATGTATCGTTCTATAAGGTTTAAATCTATTTCCATTTTGAGAAGTAAAATTTACCAATCCATGTTAATATTTTATAACCTGCCATAATCGTTCCCTTTATTGTTCCTGAAACTTTGGAATATCCTATTCTTTTCCTGTATCGAACAGGCACTTCAATATATTTTATTTTTCTTCGTAAAACTTTAAGTTGCATTTCAACAGTCCATCCATAAGTTTTGTCAATCATCTCTAGTGCCAATAGATTTTTCCAACCTATGGCTCTAAAGGGACCTAAATCCGTGAAATTTGCATTGTAAAGTAATCTCATCAAAAAGCAAGCCAGTGCGTTTCCAAATATTTGTTGAGGAGTTAAGGCTCCTTTTTCACGAAGAAATTTAACTCTTGCCCCAACTACAAACTGTACATTTTTTTCAAGAATCGGTTTAATAACTGTACCAAGATCTTCAGGATAATCAGAATAGTCACCATCTAAAAACACTACAATATCTGGTGGGTTTTTATGAAGGTAATCTATTCCTTTTAAACAAGCATATCCATATCCTTTTCTGTCCTCGCGAATTACTTTAGCACCTGAAATTGAAGCTTTTATGGCTGTTGAATCATCAGATCCATTATTTATTACTATGATCTCATCAACAATATTTGGTATTGCATTTATAACCTTAGAAATAGATTTTTCTTCATTAAATGCAGGAATTATGACAACAATACGACTTCCTTCAAAAGACATTAAGTATTTAGTTCAATTTGTTGTTGTGGAACTATGTATTCATCAAAGTACCAAGCTGACCATGAATCCATTGCCAAGAAAAATACTACACCAAAAATTAAAAGTAAAATTACAAGTAGTATTAAATTTATTTTTTTTCTTTTTGGATCGATGGAACATTGATTTTGTTTTTCACGAAATTTAAAAACGGCAATGCACCCAATACCAAATCCAATTATTCTTAGTATAATCGAACCCATTCCAATTGTACCATCTTCGGAGTAGAAGAAATCAGCAAAAGAAATAGCTACAACTCCTCCCATCAATCCAAACATAAAAAGTATTGCAGGAGCAACACAGCATAAAATTCCAGCAAGAGCAGACATTATACCATACTTTAATGACCATTTGACAACATTAGGATTTTTCATTCGTGTGATAAATTAAAATAATATTCAAAAGTAAGTTTTTTTAAATCACATACCGAGAATAATATTTATTTAAAAACATTGGCTTAACCCTTAAGTAATGAAGGAAATGTAAAACTCCAAAGTGAAAAAGAAGGTAAATAATACCATTTTCATAAAACCTTCTTGAAGAAGTTGTAAGTGTTTGTGGAAGTACAATGAAGCATTTGTTTTTATAGAGCTTTTTAATAAATTCAATGTCTTCACAAACTTTGTATCGAGGGTCAAAACCATTTAACATATCAAATTTATTTTTTGATATAAATAATGATTGATCGCCTCCTCGGCATAATAAATGATTCCATTTACTCCCAGCTGCAGCTAACTTTAAAAGCCAATTTGATTTATCAAACTTTAATCTAAAGCAGCCAGCAACTTTCTTTTTTTTATAAGAACTTAATATGACTACATCAAAATTTTGAGGAAGTTTACTATCAACGTGAACAAAATAAAGGAGTAAAGTTTTAGCAATTTTGGCTCCAAAATTCATTTGATTGGCTCTGCCAGTTTTTGTTTGTAAAACAAGAATATCCGTTAAACTTTCAAGCCATTGCCATGTGCCATCAGTGCTTCCTCCGTCTACAATAATTATTTCTTGTGGTGTATGACATGTGCTTTTGAGATGTAAAATAAAATCATTAATAAAATTAATTTCATTAAATACAGGAACTATTATTGAAATTTCCGGCTTATTGATTAAGGCTCCAGTCATAAGATAAATAAGCTATTTTAGGATTTTCAATCCTAATTCCTGAATAATGTTCAATAAACTTAAGTTTTTCTTTTCTTGAACCAAAATCTTTTCCAAACCACAAGAAAATTTTAGATAATTTTAAATATTTTGTAGTAATTATATTCTTACTAGAATCATTTAAAAATCGTTCAGTAGCTTCTGATAATTGTTGTTCTAATTGTTTTTCTTGAAAGGCTTTATTCCATAATCTAGGACATGATTTAGAGGCACAATTAATAGCAAAATGAATTCGTGGTTCTTTCATTTTACGAAGTATTTTGTGTTCTATATCTCCAAGACTATACAGTTTTTCTTCAATTTTAAAGTTGTCAATATCCCACGGAGATTTGATGTCTTTTATACTGCTTACAGGATAATTTTTCAAAATAAGCTGAACAGTTAACGCATTGTAGGTATTTATCCAATAAGATATTTTATGATTTTTAGAGTCAGATTCATTTGGGGGAAACTGCTGTAATGTTTTTATATAGGCATTTAAATTATCTCTTTGCTCAAGCCAACCTTTATAGTTAACTCGACCATCTTCACTTACATATTCTTGTAACATACTGTTCCACCTATGGTGTACGTTTTTTTGTAAACTAGCTGTAAAATTTAAATATATAATTATGAGTATTAGCGTAGGATTCATAAAAATTGTTTTTTTAAGATTTGCAATATTCTCCTTAATAGTAATTATAAGTTGAAGATGATAATCAAAATTTTTTTACTGACTTTCTGAAAGAGTTTCTGATGTTCTATCAAAAAAAGTTGAAGGTTAGTATTGAAGTAAAATGTACTCCTTTTTATCATCATAAAAATCGTTTCTTTAAACAATTTATACTGTGGTTTGTCGGTATTCTTTAGTTTTACAAAACTCTAAACTCATTTTAATTTTCTCTTTCACTAAATTTATTTTTAAATTTAGTATATAATTCATGACTTTGTTCTAAATCTTCAAGAATATCTATATCGTTTTTTTTATCTAAAATTGCTACAGATTTACCCATTAATTCTTTCACGGTTTGATGATAAACCTCAGGACTACCCCATTTTTTTTTTGTAAATAAATGTTTTGTAAATTTTTTGCATCCCAAGAGGTAGTATCCTCCATCTGAAGCAGGACCAATTACATAATCATTTGAATCAAGTTGCTTAAATGCATTTTCAAGTAAGGGTTTCGAAAGATCCCATAAATCAGTTCCAATAATTAGTATTTTTTCATAACCTTTATCAAAACCCCATTGAAATGCACTTTGCATGCGTTCTCCCAAATCTTCTCCTAATTGTATTTTTTTTTGAAAAGCTAAAAATATTTTTTTGAAAAGCGTTGAAGGTTCACCGTGATAAAAAACAACAACATCTTGAGAAAGTTTTTTAAGTTCCGAATCTGTTTTATATAATAGTTTTTTATATATCCACAAAGCCTTTTTATTTCCTATAACAAAAGCGAGTCGAGTTTTAACAGTTCCCAAAATTGGAGTTTTGGCGAAGACAAGAACAATTGATTTCATTATGTAATTTATTATTCTCTTTTGAAATATACAAAGATCATGAAATTTGTGTTTAACATAATTGTTATGGATTTACCGTTTGCTCGAATTCTTTGTCAATGGTTAATTACATAACTTTATGAAGACTGCTAGATCATTTTATTATCCGCGAATGGACTTGATAAATGATCCAATTTTTTCCTCACCTTCTTTTTCTAAAAACTGAATGAAAGCCGATCCAATTATAGCCCCCCTAGACTGATCACAAGCAATTTTGTAGGTTTCCTGATTACTAATTCCAAAACCGATCACTGTTGGCGTCTTCAGTTTTAGGGTTGCAATTCGTTTAAAGTATTCAGTTTGTGTATTGCCAAAAGTTGATTTAGCTCCAGTTACACTTGCACTAGAAACCATATAAATAAATCCATTAGATACTTTGTCAATATATTTAATGCGTGCCTCTGAAGTTTGAGGAGTTATTAAAAACATATTATATAATCCATGTTTATCAAATAAGGCTTTATAATTTTCATGATATACATCTACAGGAAGATCAGGTATAATAATACCATCAATACCTATGGTTTCACAGCGAGAACAAAACTTTTCAATACCATATTGCATCATTGGGTTAAAATAGCCCATCAATACTAAAGGAATTTTAATATGTTTTCTAATTCCTTCTAATTGTGAAAATAATTTTTCAGTGGTCATTCCATTAAGGATTGCTTGAGAAGAGCTTGCTTGAATGGTCGGACCATCAGCTAATGGGTCTGAAAATGGTAAGCCTATTTCAACCATATCAACGCCAGCTGTCTGTAATTTTTTGAGAATAGGAACAGTATCATCTAAGTTAGGAAATCCTGCCGAAAAATAGATGGACAGTAATTTTTTGTTTTCTCTGAATTTTTGATCGATTCGATTCATTATAATTTAAAATAATCAATATAAGTATCTAGGTCTTTATCTCCCCGACCAGAACAGTTAAACACAATAATTTCTTCAGAGCCAAATTTACGAACATCCAGGGCAGCAAAAGCATGTGCAGTTTCTATAGCTGGAATAATTCCTTCCATTTGTGACAGAGTAAGACCCCAGTCCATAGCTTCCTGATCTGGAATGGAAATGAATTCAGCTCGTTTACTTCTAAATAAATTTGCGTGCATTGGCCCAACACCAGGATAGTCTAAACCTGCAGAAATTGAATAAGGCTCTGTAATTTGTCCGTCTGAAGTTTGCATTAAAAGAGTTTTGCTTCCATGAATTATTCCTTCCTTTCCAAGAGCTGAGGTTGCTGCACTTTTGCCAGAGTCAATTCCTTTCCCAGCCGCTTCAACTGCAATAATATTTACACGCTGATCATTTAGATAATGATAATAAAGTCCTGCAGCATTACTTCCTCCACCTACACATGCAATTAAATGATCAGGATAATCTCTACCTTCTAGAGCCTTTAGTTGCCATTTTATTTCTTGGCTAATTACCGATTGAAAACGAGCTACCATATCAGGGTAGGGATGGGGTCCAACTACAGAGCCAATTATATAATGGGTATTTATCGGATTGTTAATCCAATCCCTTATGGCTTCATTAGTTGCATCTTTTAGTGTTTTACTTCCAGATTTAGCAGGGCGAACTTCAGCACCTAACATTTTCATTCGAGCAACATTAGGAGCTTGGCGTTTAATATCTAATTCTCCCATATAAACTATACATTCAATTCCCATGAGTGCACATACTGTAGCTGTTGCAACTCCGTGTTGACCTGCACCAGTTTCTGCAATAATCCGGGTTTTCCCTAAACGTTTTGCAACTAAAATTTGACCAATGGTATTATTTACTTTGTGGGCTCCTGTATGACACAAGTCCTCTCTTTTAAGGTATATTTTAGTATTGTAACGCTTTGATAGTCGTTTAGCAAAATATAGTGGTGTAGGTCGTCCTACATAGTTTTTTAATAAAGTATCAAATTCTTTTTTGAATAAAGGTTCAGCCTCAATCTTTAAGTAATTATTGCGTAATTCTTCTACATTAGGATATAACATTTCGGGGATGAAGGCTCCCCCAAAATCTCCATAATATCCTTTTTCATCAACATTATAATTCATACAATTCTTTTTTAAATTGTTTTAATACATCAATTTTTTTTATTCCTGGAACGCTCTCAAATTTACTATTTACATCAATAGCATAGAGTGGTAGCGACGTATTTAATATTGCTTTTAGTTTTGAGATGTCTTGTAATCCAATACCCCCACTTAGAAAAAATGGTTTTTCAGAAGGATAATGGTTTAAAATATTCCAATCAAATCCAACGCTATTTCCTCCAGGTAATGCTCCTTTTGTATCAAAAAGAAAATAGTTACAATTGTTTTCATATTCCTCTAAAACAGAAAAATCAAAATCGTCTTTAATAGAAAAGGCCTTAATAACTTCAACTCCTAAATTTTGAATAAGTTCACAATATTCGGTTGTTTCAATTCCGTGTAATTGAACAGCTTGAAGATGGTGTGAAGTAACAATAGACTGAATATAATCTAGCGAGGCATCTACAAAAACGCCTACTTTTTTAATATGAGCTGGAAGAGGAGGGGTTTCTTTGGAAACATACCTGGAAGAGAGTGCCCAAAAAATAAATCCCATATAATCTGGCTTTAAGCCTTCTAAAGCTTCAATATTTTCACGTTCTCTCATACCGCATACTTTTAATTTCATACGTCTAATTGATTTATGAAATCTTTTGCTGCCAGACCAGGATTGTCAGTTTTCATGAAATTTTCACCAACTAAAAAACCTTTATATCCCATGGCTTTTAATTTTTTAATTGAAGCCACCTCACTTATACCACTTTCTGAAACTTTTACGAATTCAGCTGGAATTTCCTCAGCTAAAGATCGACTTGTTTCAAGGGAGACTTTAAAAGTTTTAAGGTTGCGATTATTAACGCCTATTAAATCAATGCTGGGCATGATAGATTTTTCTAATTCATTCAAATTATGCACTTCTAACAAAACATCCAGACCTAAACTTTTAGCAGTTTTTGAGAATGATAAAATCTCTTTAGGTGATAAAATAGCTGCTATCAGGAGAATTGCGTCGGCTCCAAAAGCCTTAGCTTCAATAATTTGGTACTCATCTATTATGAACTCTTTGCGTAATAATGGAAAATCTGAAACAGCTCTAGCAATTGTTAGGTCATCTAATGATCCTCCAAAATACTTTCCATCGGTTAATATAGACATTCCACAAACCCCTGCACTTTCGTAGCCCTTAGCTACCTTTTCAACCGATAGGCTACTATTAATATTTTGCTTAGAAGGAGAGCGTCTTTTATGTTCAGCGATAATACCTGAATTACTTGCTTTTAAAGATTTTGCCAATGATTTTGTTTTTCTCTCAAAAAGAGGAGAGGATTCCCAATAGGCTTGCGAGAAAAGGCTTTTTCGTTGATTAACTTCTATTTTTTTATCAGTAATAATAAGATCTAAAATATTCATTAATTACTTATTTTTTGTAAAGTTTTTAAAGCTTTAAATGCTGCACCAGAAGCAAGAGATTCTTTAGCTTTTTCAAAGCCTTCGATTGGCGATAGATTTAATGCCGTTGCAATTGCCATCCCAGCATTGGCACAAACCACATTTGTTTGTGCTTGGGTCCCTTTATGTTGAATGACATTCATAAATATCCTTGCCGAAGATTCAATACTTTCTCCTCCTTTAATTTCTTCAGCTCTTAGAGGTAAAACACTAAAATCTGAAGGAGTTAAAACTCTTTCACTATCGTTACTAAAAACTTTAGTTGATCCAGTCAAAGATATTTCATCATATCCATCTAATGAATATAATATGGTGAAATTTGTATCAGTTTTTTGGAACAAATAGTGATATAAACGTGCTATTTCTAAATTAAATACACCTGTTAGTTGGTTTTTTGGAAAGGCTGGATTTACTAGTGGCCCTAACATATTAAAAAAAGTTTTAACTCCCAATTCTTTACGAACAGGAGCAACATTTTTCATAGCTGGATGAAATAAAGGAGCATGTAATACACAAATACCAGCTTTGTCAATAGCACGTTTTAAAAAATCTGCTTTATTTGAAAATTTAATTCCTAAGGCCTCCATTACATTACTAGATCCACAGCCAGAGGATACTCCGTAATTTCCATGTTTTGTTACCTTTACTCCAGCACCAGCTGTAATAAAAGACGAAAGAGTTGATATGTTAAAAGTATCTTTTCCGTCTCCACCAGTTCCGCAAAGGTCTATAGTATTAAAATCACTTAGATCTACAGCTAAGCATAATTCTAAGAGTGCAGTTCTAAAACCCTCTAACTCATCTAGACTTATACTTCTCATCATATAGACTGTAAGAAAAGAAGCAATTTGTGGGGGACTATACTGGTTATCAGCAATATTTATGATAATTTGCCTTGCTTCTGCCTTGCTAAGTTGTTCTTGGTTAATAAGTCGGTTTAATACAGTTTTCATAATTAACTATTAATCCAGTTTTCTAATATTTTTTTCCCATTAGGGGTAAGAATTGATTCCGGGTGGTATTGAACTCCCCGGACATGATATGTTTTGTGTCGTAAAGACATTAGTTGTCCTTGTTCATCAAAAGAAGTAGCAACTAAATCATTTGGTAAAGGAGTTTCTATGACCCAAGAATGATAGCGACCAATCTCAAAAGTTTTTGGGAGGTCCCTAAAAAGTAAATCATCTTCAGTAATAGTAACCGGGGTTGCTATACCATGATATACTTTTTCAAGATTAATTAGTTTAGCACCAAAAACTTCACCAATAGCTTGTTGTCCTAGACAAATTCCTAAGATTTTTTTTGTGGGGGCATATCGCTCAATAGCAGCTTTCAATAATCCAGATTCATCAGGAATTCCTGGACCAGGAGAAAGAAGAATACGAGAAAATTCATCTAATTCATCTAATTTAAATCTATCATTGCGTTTAACTATCGCTTCACATCCAAGTTCTTCTAGGTAGTGTACCAAATTATATGTGAATGAATCGTAATTATCTATAACAAATACTTTTTCCATATTATATGTTTTCAGCCAATGTTAAAGCCTTGTCTAAGGCCCCCAGTTTATTATACACTTCTTGTAATTCACTCTCTGGAATTGAATCAGCTACAATTCCAGCTCCTGCTTGATAATATAGTAGATGGTTTTTGCTTAAAAAAGAACGGATAATAATTGCATGGTTAAAATTACCGTCAAAGTCCATATAACCAATGGCACCTCCATAAGCATTTCGTTGTGTTGTTTCATAAAGATCAATTAATTTTAATGCATTGTGTTTTGGTGCTCCACTCAAGGTTCCAGCTGGAAACGTATCAGCCACTACTCGAAATGTCTTAGCAGCTTTTTTCATGGTACAAGTCACCTTTGAAACTAAGTGGATTACATGTGAATAAAATTGAATTTCTCGATTCTTTTCTACTATCACAGAAGAGCCATTTCGACTTAAATCATTTCGTGCTAAATCAACAAGCATGACGTGTTCACTGTTTTCTTTAGGGTCTTTCGCTAATTCTTTGGCAGCTTTTGCATCATCAACATCTTCTCCTGTTCTTTTAAAGGTCCCTGCAATCGGATGTATTTCAGCTTTACCGTTTTGAACGATTAGTTGCGCTTCTGGAGAACTACCAAAAATTTTGAAATCACCATAATCAAAGAAAAATAAGTAAGGAGATGGATTAATGGAACGTAAGGTACGATATACATTGAATTCGTCTCCTTTAAATTCCTGAGAAAAACGACGCGAAAGTACTAATTGAAACACATCGCCTCGGAAGCAATGTTCTTTTCCTTTTTTAACAAAATCAAGAAATTCAACATCGGTGAGGTTTGATGTTTTGTTTCCTAGTTTTTTAAAACTAAATGGAGTACTGTTTTTAGTATTTAAAAGAAGTTCTATTTTTTCTAAATTATGCTTTTCTTTATATACATGAGAAAATAAGTGCGCTTCGTGATTGAAAAGACTAATAGCAATAATGTTTTGATAGACGGCATAATAAATATCAGGAATTTCATGTCCTGGTTTAGTTTTGTCTAATGTTATATTTTCAAATTGATCTACAGCATCATGAGCGATGTATCCGAACATACCATTACTAATAAATTTAAACGGATATTTTTTACTATCAAATTGTTTTGAAAATTCATGAATTTTCTCTGGAATATTAATCGTTTCATCAATTACTATTTTTGAATTACTTTCATCAGGATATATGGTAGAAAGTATTCCATTTTTTAGTTCAATAGAAGCAATTGGATTACAACAGATATATGAAAAATCATTATTATTAGCATGATAATCACTACTCTCTAATAACAAAGAATGGGGAAAAACATCCCTCAGTTTTAAGTATGCACTTACCGGTGTAAGGGTATCAGCCAGTATTTTTTTATGCTCCGTTTGAAGTGAAAAAATTTTCATTTTAGGTCCATTAAAAAAGGCTTGTCGTGATGACAAGCCTTAAGTATATATTAAATAAATCAGTTAGTCTTCTACGAGTATGAATTGCTATTCGTGTGCCACCAGCTATTTAAAATTGTTAATTTATTCATTGGATCAAAAGTAATATAAAAATATAATAATCCCAATCTTCTAACAATAATTATTTATTTGCATGCGAACCGTCACAATATCCTTCAGAATTTTGTGTGTTTCCGCAGCCACATTTTGGTCTTTCAATATTCATATTTAAAATTTTAATTTAATATCTAAATCGAATTCATTATTAATTGCTATATCACCAAGATTATCAAAAAATGAGTTTGATCTATAACGAATATCGTATTTAGTTCTATCTATTGAAAGTTTTGCCATAGCTTCATTATTTTCTAAATGCATATCGAAAATGATAGGATTGGTAATTCCTTTGATGGTTAATTCTGCTGTCACTTCATGGTGATTTTCTGTTTTCATGATTGCTTTTTTAATGACAAGTGAGGCAACAGGAAATTTTTCAATTCCAAAAAAATCTTTGGATTTTAAATGGCCTTCTAGTTTAGCTTTGTATTCGCCCGATAGATCTGTTACAATTATTGAGGTCATATCAACTTTAAAACTTCCGCCTGAAATTTTGTTTTCAGTCATTTCAAGATTTCCAGAAATTAAATTGATATTTCCTTCATGTTGTCCCGTCACTTTTTTTGCTAACCAATTAATAGAACTTTCAGTAGTATTGATTTCCAATTCCACAGACTGGCTCCATGAATTTAGGCTAGCTGTAGCAATAATAATTAGTGTTAAAATATTTGTTTTCATAGAATTTTTAATTAATTGAATTTAATATGGAGATTAAACTATTTAAATCTTTAGAAGGTACGTTACTGAGAATTTTTTTTTCTATCTCATCTATAATTGGATCTATTTTTTTTAAAAAATCCAAACCATCCTCAGTGATAAATAATTCAATTTTCCTTCTGTTTTCTTTACAGACATTTCGTTTGACTAGTTTTTTCTGAATTAATTTATCAATTAATCGAGTTGTATTACTCATTTTATGTACCATCCTCTTTTGAACAGTAGATAAATTTGCAGCTATTCCATTTTGCCCTCTCAATATTCTCAAGACATTAAATTGTTGTTCTGAGATATCATGAGGTTTGAGTCCTTTTAACAAAACATCTGAGATAAATGCGCTTGCTTGTAAAATCGAAATAATTGCATTTTTAGGATTCATTAGTGAATACAATATTTGTATATACAAATATAATATAAATTATTTAAGTTCAAAATATTTTTTATTTGTTTTAACTAAGAACAGATCGTACATTGCCTTAAATTATTATTTGATGGATTTATCACAAAAAGAATGGACTTCAAATCAGGTGGAAAATAAAGCTAGCATTATATTAGATGTACGTACACCGGAAGAATATGATTCAGGACATATTTTGTCAGCTCAATTATTGGATATCAGAAACCCTCAAGGGTTTATGGAAGGGATAGCTCAATTAGACACGAGCAAGACCTATTATGTTTACTGTCGATCAGGGGCTAGAAGTGCACAGGCATGTCAATTATTAAAGCAACAAGGTATTACGGATTGTTTTAATCTTTTAGGTGGTATTTTAGACTGGTCGGGTGAAACTACTTTATAAATACCCCCTAATTCTATTTCTTTTAATCAAAAAAAGTTTTCTTAAACTTGCGCAATAATTTTTCATGTAGTTTTTCGAAATCACCCAAAAAAATATAAAAATATATCTATCGAGTAAATATATATCATTTAATTATAGATTGGTAAAATGTTAAAGCAAAAACGAATTAGACTTTTTTTTGAACGTAATGGATTTGCAGTTTCTACTCGTTTAGCCGAAGTCTTGGGTATGAAAGTTAAAAGTGTACGCTTATTTTTTATTTATGCATCTTTCACTACTTTAATAGGAGGTTTTTTAATTTATTTGACCTTGGCATTTTGGCTCAAATTAAAAGATATGATTTACACAAAGCGAAGTTCTGTTTTCGATCTTTAATTTAATATTTCTTTAATCAATCTTGTGATTATAAAAAAAAACACAGACTCACTCTTTTTTTAAACTAAATAGTCTTGTATTCATATTATCATAGATTTGTTTAATTACAGATAAAATAATTGACTACCAAAAAACTAAATCAGATGTTTATTGTCGATAAGTTTGTTTTTCATTTGCTTTTTAGGATATTGAGCTCTTAAATCATACTCTATAAAATATTTATGAAACTAAAATTAAATAGAACTATACTTTTAAGTTTTTTTATAACTTTTTCAAACACATCTTTATTTTCTCAAGAACGCGGTTTGGATGAGCGAATTAATGACGCCTTTACCCCAGTCGCAAACTGGTGGGAAGGTTTAGTATTACATAATTTTCCAGGGACTGAAATACCAACCATTATTCTTTTACTAGTTGGAGGTGCCTTATTTTTTACAATTTATTTTGGATTTGTAAACGTGCGTCGTTTTCCAATGGCAATTAATACTGTACGCGGAAAATATGATGAAATTGATGACCATGGAGCTGAAGGTGAAGAAGGAGAAGTAAGTCACTTTCAGGCACTTGCAACTGCAGTTTCTGGAACTGTTGGAAATGGAAATATTGCTGGAGTAGCACTTGCTATTGCAGTAGGTGGACCTGGAGCTACTTTTTGGATGATACTATGTGGACTTTTAGGAATGTCTACCAAGTTTGTTGAATGTACCCTGGGTGTTAAATATCGAGATATTGGAGAAGATGGAACTGTATATGGGGGGCCTATGTATTACTTAACAAAGGGCCTTCAAGAAAAAGGTTTCACACGTTTAGGGAAAGTATTGGCAGGAATTTTCGCATTTCTTTGCATTGGCGCTTCTTTTGGAGGGGGTAATGCTGCTCAGTCTAATCAAGCTGCTATGCAATTAGTAGAATCTTTTGGAATGACAGGGGGGAGTGCTAGAACTATTATTGGACTAATAATGATGGTGTTGGTTGGTGTTATTATAATTGGTGGTATTAAACGAATTGCATCAGTAACTGAAAAGGTGGTGCCACTAATGGCATTGATGTATATTCTGGCATGCCTTTACATCATTATTTCAAACATTACTTTTGTAGATGATGCTTTTGGAATGATTTTTTCTCAAGCCTTTAATCCACAAGCAGGATTAGGAGGTTTATTAGGTGTTTTAATTACTGGATTTAGACGAGCCGCTTTTTCAAATGAAGCAGGGGCAGGTTCTGCCTCAATTGCTCACTCTGCAGTTAAGACCAAATATCCAGCCTCAGAAGGTTTGGTAGCTTTATTAGAACCTTTTATTGATACTGTAGTTATTTGTACTATGACAGCCTTGGTGATTATTATTTTTAATGGAGATAATACAGTCTTTAATTACGGCGGTGAAGGAGGTGTTGTTATGATTAATGGAGTTGCTTCAGAAGGAGCAGGAATTACAGCAGCAGCTTTTGCAAAATACATTTCATTCTCAGGGCCTTTCTTAACAATTGCAGTTGTTTTATTTGCAATTTCAACAATGATTTCGTGGTCTTACTACGGCCTTCAATCATGGATGTATATTTTTGGAAAAAGTAAAGTATCGGAAATTGTATATAAATTAATGTTCTTAGTTTTTATTGTTATAGGAGCTGCTGGAGATATGTCTTCGGTTTGGGCTTTTTCCGATGCAATGATTTTAGCCCTAGTGTTTCCTAACATGATTGGATTACTTATTTTATTCCCAAGAGTAAAGGAAGAATTAGGGAATTTTTTAGGGGCAATAACAGAGGCTAGAAAAACATAAGAAAATATTTAAAAAAATAGTCATTTTGTGAATTGTCAAAACTTTAGTAGTATTCGTCTTTAACTACATACTTTATTTTAATTCAATAGTTAGCTAATAAAAAAGTGAACACGCAAATTTCATTTTCAAAAAGAATCCTCTGATTGATAATTCTATGGCAGTTAATTTATTTAAAGAAAACAGAATAAGTTTGAGTAAAAGTTGCTTGACAAATAATTAAATACAAAACACTTAATGACAAAATCGTTATTTAAATTTTGTTTTAATTTTTTCTAAATTCTCCAAACAAAACAAACAAATAAAAATTATCTTAGCATTAAATTTTTAATATGATTGATTTCGAATTACAACCTGAAATTAATACTTCTGAAACCCAACGTATGGTATTTGAAACGGCTCGCGATTTTGCTGCTCAATATATCTTCCCAAATTTTATGGAGTGGGATGAAGCTCAGTATTTTCCTAAAGAAATTTTCGAAAAGGCAGGTGCTCTTGGTTTTATGGGAATGATAATTCCAGAAGCTTATGGAGGTTCGGGAATGGGTTATCATGAATACGTAACTTTAATTGAAACTATTTCTATTGTAGATCCATCTATTGGTCTTTCAATAGCTGCTCATAATTCACTGTGTAGTAATCATATTTATTCTTTTGGAAATGAAGATCAGCGTTTACGTTGGTTGCCTGATCTTTGTTCTGGAACTTTGATAGGCGCCTGGGGTTTGACAGAACACAACACAGGTTCTGATGCTAAAGGTATGTCTACAACTGCTCGTAAAGATGGGAATACGTGGGTTTTAAATGGAACTAAAAATTTTATAACCCATGGAATTTCTGGAGATATTGCCGTTGTAATTGCACGAAACGGCGAAAAAGGGGATAGTAGGGGAATGACTGCTTTTGTAGTCGAAAGAGGTACTCCTGGATTTACTGCAGGGAAAAAAGAAAATAAATTAGGAATGCGAGCTTCAGAAACTGCTGAAATGGTTTTTGATAATTGTGTAATACCTGATGAAAATCGTTTAGGCCCTGTAGGTGACGGTTTTATTCAATCGATGAAAATATTAGATGGAGGTAGAATATCAATTGCAGCTCTTTCTTTAGGAGTTGCTAAAGGTTCCTTTAATGCTTCTTTGAAGTATTCTAAAGAAAGAAAACAATTTGGTAAAGCCATAAGTAGCTTTCAGGGGATTTCCTTCAAATTAGCAGATATGGCAACTGAAATTGAGGCAGCTGTTTTACTAACACATAAAGCTTCTGAGTTAAAAAATCAAGGTAAAAATGTTACGCAAGCAGGAGCAATGGCTAAGTTATTTTCATCTGAAGTTTGTGTCAAAGTGGCTAATGAGGGAGTCCAGATTCATGGGGGGTATGGCTTTACAAAAGATTTTCCTGTTGAGAAGTTTTTTAGAGATTCAAAGCTCTGTACTATTGGTGAAGGGACTAGCGAAATTCAAAAGCTAGTGATCGCTCGAAAGCTTTTGAGTTAGTAAAATTATTTTTTACGCCAATTTTTTAAATATTAATATTTTGATTATCACACTATTTATTGTGCACTGATATGAAAATCAGCTTCTTGGATATTTTAGATATTTTATGTTCTTTAGAAATTATATTTATAATTGTTCCAATAAACCTTAGTAGTTTGTAAAATAGTTTTACCTATATTTGCCCTCATTATGAAAGGAGGTGCTACATTATGTTAATAATTCCAGTTAAAGACGGAGAAAATATTGATCGCGCATTAAAGCGATTTAAAAGAAAATTCGATAAAACAGGGGGTATGCGTCAATTGCGTGCTAGAAAACAATTTTTAAAACCATCTGTAAAGAACCGCCAAAAAATTCAAAAAGCTCAGTACATACAGGGTCTTCGTGATAGCGAAGCCATTTAAGCTTTTTTAGTTCATATTAATCAACGTTATCCTATTATAAGTTTATAACTTTATATGATAACGTTTTTTTATGTCCATACATTCTTTTTTAGAATATATCTCACTGGAGAAAAATTCTTCGGTTCATACCCAAACAGCATATCGGGGTGATCTTGAAGATTTTAAAGGGTTTCTATTAAAACAAGATCTTCCAAATCAAGATAGCTCTTTAGAAAAGGTTTCTTATGGAGAAATACGTTCTTGGATAGTTTTTTTAATTCAAAAAGGGAATAGCACTCGAACGGTTAATCGAAAAATATCAGTGTTACGTTCGTATTATAAATTTTTAATGCGTGTTGGTTCTATTGAGCGCTCTCCTCTTAAGGAGCACAAGGCCCTTAAAATGGCCACAAAAGTTCAACTTCCTTTTTCGCAAGAAGAAGTTGCTAGAGTATTAAATTCTGATTTTTTTCCAAAGAACTATGATGGAGTGCTTCAAAAGACAATACTAAGTTTATTTTATTATACTGGTATTCGAAGAAGTGAATTAATAGGATTGAAATATATAGATATTAATCTCTCAAAAGATTTAATTAAAGTATTGGGAAAACAAAATAAAGAGCGTCTTATTCCACTATTACCTGAAATTAAAGATCAGATAAAAAAATTACTTTCACTTCAAAATCAGAGTGGAATATCACATTCTGAAAGATTGTTTTTTCAAACAGAAAATGGAGGAAAACTTACAGAAGCCTTTGTTTATAAAACTGTGAATGATTATTTTGGAAGGGTATCTACTAAAACCAAAAAAAGTCCTCACGTATTACGACATAGTTTTGCAACTCACTTATTAGATCAGGGTGCGGATTTGAATTCAATAAAGGATTTATTAGGACATAGTAGTATAGCTGCAACACAGCATTATACTCATAGTAGTATGGCTAAGATTCAGGAGGTGTATAAAAAAACACATCCTAGAGAACAGAATGAATAGTATTTTTTTAAGATTTTAGAAATACAATTCATTTCAGAGTTCCTAATTATTCAGCAAATGTTTTCCTTAAGAAATTTTCTACAGAACAATTATGGAAATCAACCAGTAAAATTTAAACAGCATTGCTTTCTTTTTAGGAAACTAATATTATATTTGCGCCAGTTTATTGAAATATTGAAAGGTCATACATTTAACTATTATGCAAATTTTCATACAAATAGTTAATTTAATAACTATTTTTTGATTGTAACCTTTTTTAAGTACAATAATAGTGTACAACTGCCGATGTAGCTCAGCTGGCTAGAGCAGCTGATTTGTAATCAGCAGGTCGTGGGTTCGAGTCCCTCCATCGGCTCAAATAAATTCAAGTACTTCTATAAAAGTTTTAAATACGATCATTGAAAATGGGGAGATACTCAAGCGGCCAACGAGGGCAGACTGTAAATCTGCTGACTACGTCTTCGCAGGTTCGAATCCTGCTCTCCCCACTCCTTTATTTTCTAGGATATAGAATAGTTTTCGTTATCTTTATTAAATAAGTATCAACACTGAATTAATCAGTACAATGCGAGAGTAGCTCAGTTGGTAGAGCGTCAGCCTTCCAAGCTGAATGTCGCCGGTTCGAACCCGGTCTCTCGCTCTCTTTTTTTGCCGACGTAGCTCAGGGGTAGAGCGTTTCCTTGGTAAGGAA